>CESU01015133.1_pt1 | contig 16883 bp, 15 predicted proteins | sample 531141 | NCBI WGS metagenome assembly CESU01 (sample SAMEA2621401, study PRJEB7988) | marine metagenome | isolation source: saline water (ENVO:00002010), including
GATGAGCAGCGATTCAAAACCACTTACGAATGGTGGTACAAGCACCCCAAAGAAATGGACGGACTGCTCGAGGAAGTCGCTGATCGATTGGCTCGCATGGAACGCGAAACCAATCAGCAAAATTAGGCAATCCTCCTATTTCGTGGGGCCCAATGCTGCAAGAACATACGGCCCAGTGGCCTCAATGGCCGTTTTGATGGAAGTGTATTTCCAGGTCACGCCTTTGGCAGCCAATGTGCGTTCCAACCGATCAGATGAGTAGGCATGCACCTTGCTCGTATTTTGCACCGATTCACGGGTAATAGGGGATTTGCGGCCCGTAACAACTTCGATCACCCGGCCAAAACGCCAGGCCAGTCCCATCATCCAAGAACGCAATCGATAAGATGGCTGACGGGAACTCAGCGCACTTGCCATCCACCCTAAAATTTCTTGGTACGATCGGTTTTCCGCGCAGAGCAAGAACCGGTCATTCCAACAGCCATGATGGGCCAATAGATGACAAGCTCGGGCCACATCAGAGGCTGAAACAAAGCCGTTGGTACCTGAAGGGTACCATTGGAATCCTTTGTGGGCCAGCGCAAACATGGTTGAGGAGCTCCGTGCAAAATCTCCAGGCCCTAAGACGATGACGGGGTTGATTGTCAAAACATTCAAGCCCTCCTCTTTGCCACGCCAAACTTCCAACTCAGCCAAATACTTGCTTCGCGCATAGTGCGTTACTCCAGAACCTTCCTCAAATGGGACGTCCTCGTGTACCGGCTCCCCCAGTTTTCGGCCCAATACCGCAACAGAACTAACGTACACCAGTTCCTTGACATCACAATGCAGCATCGTATTTACCATCAGTGCCGTAGCGTCGCGGTTGACCTTCATCATCCGGTCTGAATCGTGATGATGAAATGAAACTACTGCTGCGCAATGGAAAACCCGTGAACACCCCTGCAGCGCCTCTTCCAATCGTTCGCCGTCCCATAATTCAGCCTCAAACCACTCCAAACGCATTGGATCAATCTCCTTTTTTTCTAAGAATTCGTGCACCTGATGGCGGTCCGAAGACGGACGATGCAACGCCCGAACCGTCTCACCTGCCGCCAACAACACCTCCAACAAATGCCGGCCAACCAGACCCGTTGCTCCTGTGATCAAAACCATGTAGCGAAGTTAGTTGGAGATTACGCCCGAAATTTGCCGAACCCATGGCGAAATCTGAATACATCAGTCAAATTCTTGCAAGGCTTCCTCAACAACCGGGGGTATACCAATTTTTTGATGATTCCGAGAGGCTGCTCTACGTCGGCAAAGCCAAGAACTTAAAAAAGCGGGTGTCAAGCTACTTTACCAACCAGAACCACAATGGGAAAACACGCTTGCTCGTTTCGAAAATTACCGACATCAAATGGCTCGTTGCGCCCACGGAAGCAGATGCATTATTGCTTGAAAACAGCCTGATCAAGGAGCACCGGCCGCTCTACAACATCCAACTAAAAGACGATAAAACGTATCCGTTCATCGTCGTGAAGAAGGAGCGCTTTCCTCGCATCTTCGCCACTCGCCAACTGATCAAAGACGGCAGCGAATATTTCGGGCCCTTTCCAAGTGTGAAAACCATGCACACCGTTTTGGAACTGTCCAAATCTCTCTATCCACTAATGTGCAACACGTGTCGGTCAACCTCATTAAAACAGTTGAAATCGACAGTCCAAATAGAAGAGTTTAGATCTTGCCTTGAATCGCATCTCGGACAATGCACCGGTCCCTGTGTTGGCAAACATGACGAAGATGCTCATAAAAAAAGCATTGCCGCTATCCGGCATTTGCTGCGAGGAAACCTTGGAGAGGTGATTCGGGAATTGGAAAAGAATATGCAGGAAGCTGCAGTGGCTTTTCGTTTTGAAGAAGCAGAAGAATTCAAGTTGAAGCTCGCATCCGTCCAAAAGTACCAAGCCAAAAACACAATTGTCCATCCGGGAATAGAAGACGTTGAAGTTTATACAATCGTGCAAGATTCACGCTGCGCTTACGTGAACTTCCTTCGCATATTGAAGGGCACGATTACCAAAGGGCATACCTCCGAAGTCAAACGCAAATTGGGCGAAGAGCCCAAAGAAATTTTAGAGGCCGCTATCGTGCAGATTCGGGACAAATTTGGGAGTGACTCCCCTTTGATTTACACCCCATTTGCGATTGATTTGCCTCTCGACGGCGTCTCATATCACGTGCCGCAGCGAGGAGATAAATTGCGCCTCGTAAAAATGTCTGATCGAAATGCCCGGTTTTTCATGCGCGATCGCCAAAAACAATTGGAACAAACTCACCCTGCTGCAGCTACAAAGCGGCTGCTAGAGACCGCCCAAGAAGACCTTCGACTCAGCGAACTTCCCGTCCATATTGAGTGCTTCGATAATTCTAACATCCAAGGGACGAATCCCGCATCAGCATGTGTTGTTTTCAAAAATGGAAAACCTGCTAAAGCAGATTATCGAAAGTTCAACATCAAAACTGTAGTTGGTCCTGATGATTTTGCTTCCATGACTGAGGTCGTTCATCGTCGCTACAGTCGGTTATTGAAGGAGAATGAGCCGTTGCCCCAACTCATCGTCATTGATGGCGGAAAGGGACAGCTTAGCCACGCATTGGAGGCATTGGAGGCCATAGGGTTGCGCGGCACGATAGCGATCATCGGAATTGCCAAGCGGCTGGAAGAAATCTATTACCCGGGCGATCAGCATCCGCTGTATCTGGACAAACGGTCCTCAACCCTGAAATTGATTCAGCACCTTCGAAACGAAGCCCACCGATTCTCACTCGAACACCATCGCACACGAAGAAGCAAGGCTGCCTTGCACTCGGAACTAGACGACATTAAAGGGGTCGGACCAAAAACTCGTCACGAATTGCTTTCTCATTTTAAGACGGTAAAGGCCATCGGCGATGCTCAAATTGAAGAACTAAATAAAGCGGTGAATCTAAAAGTAGCACGCGCTGTACGCGCCCATTTCGATGCAAAAAAAACCTGACTGCTAAGGCAGAAAGCGGCGCCTCGATTTTGCATCGACATGCACCGCGCATGAAAATTTCGAAGCCCGATAACGGTGACGAGCGACCATATCGTAACCCGCATTCAACCACCCCACAGGAATTATTCTCAATCCAAGCATTGCGAAGTTCCTCCAGGGAGATCGGAGCTCTTTTGCCAAAACACGGAGGCCCGAGGCTCTCTCATGAAGAGCTTGGCCATCCCAAACCAGCAAGGATGAAAAGGGAGGCTCGGCCTGTTCTGGAGTCAGTTGCTTGCGGGCAGTATCGCCTTGCAACGGCGCGAAATGAACGCGACAGCCACCATTTTCCCACTGCAAAAACCGTACAACCGCACGATTGCACAATCCGCATTCTCCATCGAAAAAAAGAATTACCATTGGAATTTGGGGTCGCTCATCCCTTTGGTCAGCGAACGGTATCCATTCACCAACTCCTCCACAACTCTCGCCGCAGGCTGAATAGCATCGATTTGACCGCTGACCTGACCAATCTCCAATTCTCCCTCTTCCAAATCACCTTCGAACATGCCGCGCTTTGCTCGGCCACGGCCCAACAACTCGGAAAGCGTTTCTGAATCAGCGCCTTCAGCCTCAGCCGCTGCCACTTTTTGAGCAAACGCGTTGTCCAATAATCTGACAGGAGTCAGCGGTTTCAAACGCAATGCCGTATCCCCTTCATTTGCAGCAACCACGCGCTCCTTAAAAGCCTGATGAGCTGATGACTCTATTGTGGCCACGAACCGACTGCCAATTTGAACTCCTTCAGCGCCTAAGGCAAAAGCCGCTAAAACCGAACGCGCATCGCCAATGCCTCCGGCGGCAATTACGGGCACATCCAATGCATCTGATACGGCAGGTACCAGGCACATCGTCGTAGTTTCTTCACGCCCATTGTGACCTCCAGCCTCGAACCCTTCAGCCACTACTGCATCCACACCTGCCGCTTGGGCTTTCAGAGCAAACTTTACACTGCTCACGACGTGAACGACCCGAATACCATGAGATTTCAAATGAGCTGTCCACGCTCTAGGGTTGCCCGCGCTTGTGAATACAATCGGCACGCCCAATTCAATAATGGTTGCCATGTGCTCCTCAATAGAAGGATATAGTAAAGGCACATTGACTGCAAACGGCTTCGCAGTGGCCGCTTTGCACTTTATAATTTGATCCCGCAAGACTTCCGGATACATAGATCCCGCACCGATGATGCCTAGTCCTCCGGTATTGGACACAGCGCTGGCCAATTCCCAGCCGCTGCACCAAATCATTCCCGCCTGTACAATGGGATACGCAATACCAAATAAATTTTGAATTCGATTCATAGTCTACTCAGGGTTGAAACAACTCCAAGTTAGCTTTTTCAGCCGCGGAATTCCGCACATCGGTCTTGAAAAACGCTAAGGCTTGTTCGGACAGGACTGCCCAACGTTCCGGATCCAACGTCAGCGCTTCGGAAAGTCCACGTTGCCAAACAGCAGCATCCAGTGGCCAATCCCATCCTATTCCCTTATCCTTCAATTGCAACCAAGGCGTTCGATCACTGATTAAAACAGGGCAGCCATGCGCAAATGCCTCCACAATAGAATGTCCAAAGTTCTCCTGTGTAGTCGATGACAAGAGGTAATGAGCCGAATGAAAAAAAGCCGGCAACTCCGACGGCGGAATTCCACCATGGAATCTCACTTTTACTTGGTCCTGAGCGGAAGCTATGCCTTCCAATTCCTTCTGGTAAGCAGCATCTTCTACAGGGCCGATAAAGTCTAGCTCTACGGGTCGGGACGTATCTGCATTGAGCAACGCACGCAGACCAAATTCCAGATTTTTTACCGGATGGATTCGACCAATCACCACAAGCTTCCAGCAGTCTAGCGGCCGAGCCAAGTTCTTGGTTGAAAGCGACGCCGGTAAATTTTGCGCTATGCGAATGTTGGCAGATCGAAAATGCATCCGAACCTCATCGGCTTCATTGGAAGTGGACGCGTGCCATGACACTCCCTCAAACAAATCCATCGTTCTCGCAAAACTCAAAAAAACCCTCTTTTTTAACGGTTTTAGAGATAGAGCAGCACGACCGAGCATACCCCGAGGCGCAAGAACCACCTGGATCTCAGAATGGCTGCGAGATGCGCGCAAGGGAAGGAGCGAATACGCCTTGGAAAACATGCTGTTCAAATGGATAAAATTCGGCTCAATTGTCTTCAACATATTGGACCACACGTGTCGGTTCAAATTTGCCTTGCTGCAGTAACGTACCTGAATGGTCTCGTCGCCAATTTGAACGGAATTCCATTCATCCTGAGGCACGTCTAAAGCGTCCAATTCCCCCAAATCATGTGACCCTGTCACAACCCAAACATCGTGGTATTTTGACAGTAGCGCACACAGGTTATAAGCACTCTTAATGGGTCCCCCAGCGCGGAATGCAGGCGGAAACCAATCCACAGATACAATGATTCTCAACCGGTTCATTGGATGGCGTTTTTCTCCATCCAATGCCCCAAGACCACCAAAGTCCAAAGCCTCGAAAAGGTCCAGCGCTTATCCCCGGCAAGAAAGGCTGACCAAATTCGATCAATCTCACGTTTTGAAATGCCGTCAATTCCGGCGAGGTATAGCAGTCCTCCCTCACATGTTGCCTTTAGGTCCCCTTTCATCCATTGCTCCCAGGGCAACACAAACCCCATTTTCGGACGGTGAATCACTTCGTGCGGAAGCAAGTCTGGAATGGCATCCGTCAGAAGTTGCTTTGGAGTGTTTGGCCATTTTTGATCGTCCGGCGTCGCCAATGCTTGCAGCACCAAGTGGTGGTCCAGAAAGGGCACGCGTACTTCAAGGGCATGGGCCATGGACATCTGATCGGTATCCCTGAGCAACGTATGACTCATGTAAGTTCCCATCTCCGCTAGACTTACTTTCGATAAAAACGGAAGGGAAAACCCCGTGCTGTCAGGTGCAATTTTTTCACTCAACCACTGGTAAACCCGATTCGGTTGCTGCGAGGCCTCTGGCGCCAATTTCCTCAAGTCCGACTCAAGAAAGATTTGACGCGAAAGAGGGTATGTATGCTCCAAGTCGAAATAATCTCCCCCTAACACGGCCGCCATTTTCCGGGAAGTAGCGTCGTTTTTTGCAGAGACATAAGCCGCCCCCAATGCCTTGCGCAGTCCTTTTGGCCACGACGCAAGCCAGCGCTTCTCCAAAAGCTGCTGTGATCGCTTAAAAACAGGATATCCGGCGAAGGCCTCGTCACCTCCCAGACCACTAAGCGCGACGGTGATTCCTTCCTTCTTAGCTGCTGCACTGACAACGTAGGTGTTTGGACCGTCTCCTGAAGGATGGTCCATCGCGGCCAAAGCATCTGGCACCTGGTGCAGAAAGTCCTCACTTTTCAGCCGAATTTCATGGTGGTCGGTGTCAAATCGTTTGGCCACCATTCTCGACCACGCACTCTCATCAAATTCACCTTCATCGAACGTAACGCTGAACGTTGAAATCTGTTCTTCCGTTGCGGCTTTCATCAATCCCACAATAGCGCTAGAGTCAATGCCTCCAGATAAAAATGCCCCGAGTGGAACGTCTGATCGCATCCGTAAATCCACGGCGTTTTCCATGGCGCTCCGAATGTGTTTGAGGCGATCTGTGCGCGGCAATTCACGATCAATCTTAGACGCTTCCGCTGCGATGTCCCACCACGCAGATATTTCAGTCTCTTCGCCTTGAAGCCGCATCCAATGGCCCGCTTGCAGCATCGAAACACCCTGAACAATCGTTCGGGGCGCATGCACTGTCTGATAACGGAAGTAATCAGCCAAAGCAATGGGATCATGTCGTTTGTCGACCCATCCAGAAGCCAAAATGCTGCGTACTTCACTCGAAAATATCAATCCTTTGTTCGTCTCCGCGAAATACAGTGGCTTGATGCCCATCCGATCGCGAGCCAATAACAACTCCCGCTTCTCATTGGACCAAAATGCAAAAGCAAACATTCCATTGAATCGATCCAACGCGGCTGTTCCCCACGCTTGCAATGCCGCAATGACCACTTCCGTATCACTCTCGGTCTGAAAGGAAAAGTTTGATTTCAGTTCTTCCCGAAGCTCCCTGTAATTATAAACTTCCCCATTGAACACAATGACGTCTCCGGTTGGCCTGTGAATGAATGGTTGATCAGAGTGCGAATGCGTGTCAATGATACTCAAGCGCCGATGCCCGAGCATTACTTCTGAATCCGAGGTCCATAATCCACTTGCATCAGGACCACGGTGCGCAATGTGTGCTGTCATCCGCGCTAATCCTTCCGCAGAGGACTCACGCGCCGCCTTTTCAGGAATGCCGTAAATGCCCGTGATTCCACACATTTGCAATCAATTGGATTCTTCTCCGTGGGACTGCTTAATGCCATCCCAGCCCTGAGCCTTCAATGGCGCTTCCACTCCATTCTTGGTCACCAAAGTTTTCTCCGCAGCATCTTCAACCATGTGACCTATAATGGACAGCTTGGGAAGGTTGCGCACCTTTTCAAACTCAGACTGATCAATGGTAAAGAGCAATTCATAATCCTCTCCACCGCTCAACATGCAAAGAGTTGGATCCAGGTTGAATGCCCTTGCCGTTTCGTAAGCATGGGGGTTGATCGGTAATTTGTCCTCATAGATCCGAACACCACAGCCAGAAGCGGCGCACAAGTGGAAAGTCTCGGAGGCCAACCCGTCAGAAATATCAATCATGGAGGTCGGCTTCAAGTCGATGTCCCTCAGCTCTCGGATAATGTCCGTTCTAGCTTCCGGTTTTAATTGCCGTTCCAGCAATTCCTGATGATCCGTCAAATCCGGCTGCGCCATTGGAGCTGATTTGAACACTTCCTTTTCCCGCTCCAAGATCTGCAGCCCCATGTATGCGCTTCCTAAATCTCCCGAAACCACCAGCAAATCTCCCGGTTTCGCACCGGATCGCGTCACCGCCTGATCAGAAGAGACCAGTCCCAAAACTGTAATGCTAATCATTAACCCTGAGAGAGAGGAAGACGTGTCGCCTCCGACCAAATCAACTCCATAAACCTCACATGCTTTGTGAATGCCCGAATAAAGTTCATCCAACGCTTCCACTGAAAATCGGCTGCTTACAGCGATAGATACCGTGACCTGCGTTGGAGTGGCATTCATGGCGCAAATATCACTGACATTGGTGGCGATGGCTTTATATCCCAAGTGCTTCAACGGTGCATAGGACATATCAAAATGGACGCCCTCAACGAGCATATCCGTGCTAATGACCACACGTTTATCTCCTGGATCAATGACCGCTCCATCGTCTCCCACTCCCAAAAGAGTGCTGGACTGTTGATGCTTGATCTCTTGGGTCAGACGGCGAATCAATTCGAACTCCCCCAGCTGTTCAATTTCGGTGCGTTGCATGATTCAAAGGTACCGAATCGACAGCACACCACGCAGCCTATGGACAACCCATCAAGACTGCTGAGGCGGTGCGTCTGCAACATTCAAAATCTCGCCCGTGAAGTGCAAATTCAACGCGGCAAACGGGTGGTTAAAATCCACTATGACCGAATTCAACCGAACCTCTGCTACCACACCAATAACCTCATCTCCGTCCTCCGTTTCCATCGGAACGACTTCCCCCTCTTCAAAAACAGACTCATCCAATTCACCGTCCACAATAAACGCTGATTTTGGCACCTCTACAAAGGCCTCCTCATCTTCCTCTCCATAGGCCTCGTCCATCGACAGGCGAAATGCAAAAGAATCTCCTTTCTTCATTCCATGCAACGCTTTCTCAAGCGCCAAAAGCACCTGGCCTTCTCCAACCATGAAGCCAAAGGCATCGTCTGCTGGACATATTTCAAGTTCTTCTCCTTCAGGACTGTCCTCGCGCAGGATATAACTGATCTCTACGAATTTACCGTTGGCAATCTGCATTTCATTCATGCGGCGAAAGTAGTCAGTTGCAGTAAATTGCCAACATGCAAAGGCCATTTCATTTTCGTCATTTTTTACTTCTTTCAATCGCTCTTATCATGGCGGCTCCGGCTTCATACGCACAGGAAAGTCAAAGAGAGTTGAGAAAACCCCGTGTGTTTCAGTCTATCCAATGCCATCATTATCGGCAACTTTCTCCTGAGCGCACCACAGTAAAACCGACGCCACAGCCTCGTTGGATGATGAATTACGACATGGCACCGTCCATCGCTCGGAGCGATTCATTCAACATCAGCACGTATGAACTCGAGTTGGATGTCACCGCTTACACCTACCAGCAATTGGTCGCCCGCGCAACCATTTCGATGGAAGTACTCGATGCCAGCGCTCAAGACCTTTGGTTTGATCTGGTCGAATTGACGGTGGATAGCGTTTTGGTCAATGGTGCCGTCGTCACTTTTGATCAAACCGAATCGCAATTGCACATAGGACTTCCCCAAGAGGGTTGGCAGACCGGGACAGATTATGAAATCGACGTGTGGTACCAGGGTTCGCCCTACCAAGATCCTTATTGGGGTGGTTTTTATTTCGTAAGCGACTACATCTATAACCTCGGAATTGGGCTCACCACTATTCCGCCCAATTTTGGCAAAGTCTGGTATCCGTGCTTTGATAATTTTGTGGAGCGCGCAGTGTATACCTATCACGTAACAAGCGCCGGCGGGCGGCGGGCGCATTGCCAAGGAACCCTAATAGGTGAAACATTCCACGATGGCGACACGTTGACCAGAAGTTTCGAGTTGACTCACCCCATCACAACGCACCAATCCGCTATTGCTGTGGCTCCATATGTCGATTCCAATTACGTGCACACAGGCAACTACGGAGACATCCCGGTGCGACTCACTGGCAAGCCTGCACAGATCAACGCCATGGCCAATAAATTTCAAGAATTGGGCTATGCAATTGACGCGTTGGAGTTTTGGTGGGGTCCATACGCGTGGGAGCGTGTAGGCTATGTATTGACTACTGATGGTGCCTTGGAAATTCCAACAAACATTGCGTATCCGCAGTTCATGGTTGGCGAAGGGTTGGTCGCCAATGGCGATTTATTTAGCCATGAATTGGGCCACCATTGGTGGGGTGATTTGGTAGCTCCTACGATTCACAATCACATGTGGCTGAAAGAAGGCCCCGCAGAGTACAGTTCCCATCTGTTCATTGAATGGAAAGATGGCCCCGAATCATTTATTGAAGTGGTCAAGGATAACCAGCAATTCGTTCTTGAAGAATGTCACCTCCAAGACAACGGTTTTCATCCGCTTTCACCCATGCCCGATGAAGAAATATACGGGCGGCATACGTACTACAAAGGCGCCTCAATTTTGCACAATCTACGGGCCTACTTGGGCGATGAGCTTTTCCGATCGAGCATGCAATCCGTCATTGCACAACATTTCGATGGTCACATGGATGTAGATGTGTTTGAACAGACGCTGGAAGAAATCAGCGGTGTGGATATGACTCCTTGGTTTGAAGCCCAAGTGTTGCAACCTGGATTCTCTACGTGGGTAATCGATTCCACCGCGCATACCACAGGTTCCACGAGCTCCACTCTTTTTTTACAACAAAAATTAAGGGCCTGCGAAAACTACCACATGGCCGAACCTCTTGATATCACAGTTTGGGATGCCAATTGGAATCGATTTGACACACAGATTTCGGCCAACGGCCAATTGGATGAAATCACCATTGACCACCTGGGCATCGATGCTCCTGCTTTGATCGCTCTCAATGCCAATGGAAAGTTGAACCAAGGAAGACTCGACTTTATGTATACCATCACCGAACCGGAAGGAATACAAAACCTGCCATGGGTCGAAATGCGCGTGGGATGCGATGCCATTCCTGAGGGCGATTCAGCACTCGTGCGAATCGAGCACCACTGGGCAGCCCCTGATGAAGGCCCAACAGAGCCCTATGTAGCTGAACTCAGCACAACACACTTTTGGGTCGTTGACGGGTTGTGGCCCGATGGCACGTTACTCGATGCGCGAATCCAGTATTACGGAAACTCGCCAGAAGGGTTGGACTATGACCTATACGGTGACACGGAAGCCAATGGATTCTTGGCTTGGCGTCCCGACGCGAGTTCACCTTGGCAAGAATGCACCGCTTACGAATGGCAACCTGGATCCTTGACAAACGGCGCTGGCTTGTTTCGTGTTTCCAACCTGAAAAAAGGTCAATACACATTTGCCAAAGGAGATGTATCATCAGACGTGGTGGAAACGGAAGCGACTCATCTTTCGGTGTGGCCTAACCCTGCTGCTTCCGTCTTGAATCTCACGTGCGCTTCTGGAATTTCCCCGTTTCAAGTGTTGAATGCACAAGGCCAACAAATCGAAAACGTGTCCAACACTGGGTGGGACACAACATGGCAACTCGATGTGAGCAATTGGGCAAAAGGGTGGTACGCTTTGGAAAATATCAAGGGAGAATCACTGCCTTTTTTGGTCGATTGACGGGAACGCGCTTCACCCGACCGCGGCCTGCCAGCCACGCGTTCGCGCCCTTGGCATCAAAGCGCACCGTGAAAAAGGAAGAATCTGCCACGGTGCTCCAAGATGTTCCACCGTCCCACGACTTACTTATGCCCGGGATTCCCACGGCCCAAATTCCTTGGCAGGCTGAATTTGGAACGTACTGGACACACGAACGATAGCCGGGACCACCATTCGGGGTGAGCACTTCCCAGAGCTTTCCACCATCCCTCGTAACGACCTTATTCGCAGCATTTTCCTCCATGGTTTCCCAATTCCCGCCCCAAGCCATCCCCACACTACCCGATTCGTCATCAGCACAGCGCGCCACGCTAAACATTCCCGTCATTGCTCCTCCCTGCACGATGGGCGTATCTTCCACCGTCCAACTTCGTCCGCGGTCCATCGAACGGTAGATGCGCGAAGCTGGCCCACCCGACGCCATCCAAACCTCATCGCCTCGAACCACCAAATTGCCATTGGATGCAGCGAATGCGGCTTCCATTTGCCCTGCAGCGGAGATCACGGCAGTCGGTAATTCCGAACACTCCACCAGTTGCCAATTGTATCCGCCGTCTCGCGTAATAAGAACGCTGAGGCAATCTGCCGTAGCATCCCCCATGGCGATGCCTTCTTGATCATCCCAAAAAGACATGCTGTCAAAAAAGATGGCAGGATCCGTATTGACATAAACAGAATCCCATTTGCCAGACGTTAAACCACGCCGAAAAAGAACCGCCGGAGACGCTATGCTCAAAACAAACGCAGCTTCCCGGGTAACGGCAATGGAGCGAAAAGCAGGCAAGCTTCCGTCGCTCAATCTCAGCGTATCAACAATCCATGAAGTACCATTGTCCAGCGAATGGCCCACCATTCCGTTTGCTCCAGCCCACCATACACCTTGGTTTTCAGTCACCTCAAGGGCCCGAATGCTGCTTTCAAACTCCCAAGACTCTGGCTCGATTGTCACTGGCGTTTGACAACCACAAAGAATCATCGAGGCTAAGCCTATCACAGCTGAAACCAATCTCATGGCCCCACGGGTTTTGGCTCGGCCCAGCGCCACGATCGAACAACAGCTTCCGCTTCACGCATGTATTCGCGTTTATCGAAATAAGGCGCATACGAAAAACCCTCTACTGTAACCAGCTCACCGTTGCGCTCATCCAACACGGTCAGGCTGTAAAACGGGCCGCCCATATAATTGTTCTCAATCCGCCAAAGCCCTCGTAATTCTGAGGCAAATTGACCGTTGAACACAATTTCCTCGTAAGAGGGAATATACCTCATCTCAGTGGTCATATACGACCCCTTTGTAGGTCCCAATATATGTTTGCGCATGATGGAATTTCGCTTATTCAGGCGGGCTTGCATCGAAAATTGCTGATCAGACGTGTACGGCTCTCGGTACACGACAAATCCCTGTTGGACGTCGTGGTTGTCCCCCCCTTTCATGCGGGTGAGCTGACGATCAATCCAGCCCACTTCATCATTCTTCTTTGCCCAGCGCGCATCGCGTGGTAGGGTCAATTCCAAATTCATCCACTCCACCAGATCAGCTTTAATGACCTCGTTTTCATCAAGGGAAATCAACCGACCAAACCGCTCTACCTCTGCCCGATGCAAGATGCTGCGCATTTCATCGCCGCGATCATTCAGAGCCAGAGCCAGCCCCTCGGAAGTGCGCGCCGCACCTTTGATATAAATCTGGTCGCGGGAATATTTTTCCTTGTAGATGGATACCGAGGGCGACTGGGTGTCCACGCGATCGGCAAGGTCCAAATCGATGATGTTGCGATGAGGTTTCCAAAACCGATCAAATGATTCCGGTGTCAAATGGACCAAGTCGAACCAAGGCTCATACTGAGGCAAAACAGGAAATGGTTGTCCGAAAATGGCGCGCAGTGTATCGCCTACTTCGCCCGACCAAACCACCTCTGGGCATACAACTACGATCTCTCCTGAAGCACCAACCTTTCCTGGCAGCGCATAGCGCGCACCTTCCTGGCTTCCACAACCACTGATGAACAGCAGTGCTAAAAATAAAATCGCTCTAGTAGCTTTTGGGATTAGCATGAATGAGCAGTTTTTGACCGATTCGTATGAACGATCCTGATAAATCGTTCCATTCGCGCAATTGACGAACGCTTACTCCATAACGATCTGCAATCTTGCCCAAAACATCCCCGCTTTTCACCCGGTACGTTACCGGTTCTTGAACAAAAATAATATCCGGCGTCAAATCTGGTTTGAAATTACTCACGCTGTCCTGCAACGCCAAAAATGCTGGGATTTTGGCTGACGGAAGCACCAAGGGCCAATGCTCCACCGTCGCAGGAATGACGTCCAATCGGTACATGGGGTTCAAATGAGCGACGTCGGATTGCTTGATCCCAGCCGCCTGTGAAATTTGATCAAAGCGCAAAACCTCCGTGACTGTAACCGTGTCCAATAGCGCATGGGGCGGCTGTATATTTATCGGATAAATGTTGTGCTCAGCGTGGTATTCCATCAGGTAAACCACCGCCATAAACGCTGGAACATAGTTCCGAGTTTCACGAGGCAGGTAAAATCGAATTTCCCAGAAACTTCGTTTGCCTCCGCTTCTACGAATGGCGCGATTGACATTCCCAGACCCTGCATTGTACGCCGCAAGAGCCAAGTACCAATCTCCGTATGTCTTGTAAAGTTTTGAGAGAAATGCGCAGGCCGCTTCTGAACTGCGGTAAGGATCCCTGCGTTCGTCGATGTAAGAGTCAATCCGCAATCCTTGGTACTTCGCTGTGGCATACATGAACTGCCAAAGCCCTCGAGCCCCTGCGTGAGAGCGTGCTGTGGGATTCAAACCACTTTCCACAACCGGCAAATACTTCAATTCCATCGGAAGGTCATGCCGATCCAGGGCCTCCTCAAAAATGGGGAAATAAGCAGGAGCTCTGCCAAGCATCGTCCCCAAATGCTTTCTTCTCTTGCTGGAGTAAAATCCTATCCGGGAATGAACCACTGGATTCCAGCTCAAATCCATTGGCGACGCCGCATTGAGCAATGACATCCGCTGTTTCAATTCGGCTGTATCCAAACTTGGGATCTCATCTTCAGCAAAATCTCGAATGTTCAAAAGTGCGGTGTCAGATGTCACACAGTGCTGCAAACTAACCCAGTTTAACCACTCAACTTCATGGTCCAACAGTGCTCCATTAATCGGCTTTAAAACTTTCTTATCGAGAGAATCATTCATCGAAAGAGAGTCATTCTCGGCCAGAAGAATATCTTGACTTTCAGACTGCACGACTATGACCAAGGCCATCGTGAGCCACGGAAACTTCAACATACACACAAGCGTTAAGCTTTGTCTTCTTTGTCGCTTTCCGAATCCTGATTCGTGGCATCCTTAAACTCCTTTACGCCTTTTCCAAGGCCTTTCATGAGTTCTGGAATCTTGCGCCCCCCGAAAAGAAGTAAAACAATCAGCGCTATGACAATAATTTGACCTGGTCCTACGGCTCCCATGATGCAGTGTTTTGCGCAAATTTCAGAATAAAATACCAATTTTAGTCGCCTGCACTGCGGACGTTACGAACATCAAAGTAGGCAATTGTCGATGAGACGAACACCCGAAACCACGGCTGCAACGATTAGAAACGGTCGACCCTTGGTCTCTTGGCCGACATACTCCTCGAATGTGTCTGGATCTACAGCTGCGAAATACTCCAATTCAACATGAGGATCATCCTCAAGGATTAGGCGCTGCAAAGCCAAGGCTTCCTCCACGCGAAAACCAGCTGCAATGGCATTTTTCGCCTCCATAAGACAGGAATTAATTTTCAAGGCATGGTCTCGAAAACCCTCTCTTATTCGAATATTTCGGCTGCTCATCGCCAGCCCATCTGCGTCACGAATCAATCCACATCCCACAATTTTCATGCTTGGAAACTCCACTTTTCCTAAGTGTCGAATGACCTGAAGCTGCTGCAAATCTTTTTCTCCAAAAAACGAAGTGCTCGGCTGAACGATGTTGAAAAGCCTTCGTACTACCTCGATTACTCCATCAAAATGTCCGGGACGTTTTCTCCCTTCAAATGCTGAAGTCAGGCGCCCATAATCCATGCGTTTCGCGTGCGCCTCACCGTCGTAAACGTCTTCGGCCTGGGGAACAAAAACAAGGTCAACACCTTCTTCACGAGCGAGCTCTAGGTCGGAAGCAAGTGTGCTTGGATACGAATTAAAGTCCCCGGAATCGGTGAATTGTGTTGGATTCACAAAAATGCTCAAAACCACGAATGAAACTTCTTTCTTTGCACGACGAATGAGCGATGCATGGCCTTCATGAAGCGCACCCATTGTAGGCACGAAACCAACTTCCATTCGCAGAAACCGTCGGTTTTTCAAAGCCAGCGCCAAATCGCTTTTCGCACGTATAACTTCCATTTTATGGCGTTAAAGTCCCAAATTTCTTGGATTATCGGGCTAAAATACGTATATTTGATAGTCTGTTGAACCAAATTATTTCGTGGCGCCATGGAGAAAGCAAGAATCCTCTACATATCCCAGCACATTGTTCCGTTTTTGCCCGCTACGCAAATGAGTTCTGTGAGTCGAAACCTCCCACAAGGCGTTCACGAGAAAGGTCGAGAGATTCGTGTATTCACTCCCCGATTCGGCAAAATCAACGAGCGACGCCATCAGCTGCATGAAGTCATCCGATTGTCTGGAATGAACTTGAATGTTGACGATACTGATCACCCGCTAGTCATCAAAGTCGCTTCCATCCCGACGGCTCGTATGCAGGTCTATTTCATTGATAACGAGGAATATTTTAAGCGAAAGTCAGTGCTGCATGATGCAAAAGACAAGCTTTTTGAGGACAACGATGAGCGCAGTATTTTCTTTGTTCGAGGGGTACTAGAGACTGTGAAGAAGCTCGGTTGGGCTCCAGACATTATTCACTGCAATGGTTGGATGACGAACATTGCTCCACTCTACCTTAAGCAAATTTTTAAGCAAGACCCTTATTTCGCAGAAAGCAAAATTGTTTGCAGCATCTACGACGAAGGGTTCGAGGGCAGCCTCGATAAGCGTATGGCAGAAAAAATGAAGCTAGACGGAATAAGTGAAGAGTCCGTTGCAACAATCGCCCAGCCCACATTTGACGCATTGAACCTCTTGGCAATCGAAAACGCTGATGGCCTCATCGTAGGTTCCGAAGATTTGAGTGAAGACATTGTAAAAGCAATGAAAGATTCGGGACTTCCAATCCTCAACTACCATGGAGAAGAGGGCTATGTTGGAGATATAAACAATTTTTACGATTCGATTTTAGAGGGAAAGGCTGAGGCTGTCTCGTAATTGTTGAACTTCGCGGCATG
>CESU01029946.1_pt1 | contig 16836 bp, 18 predicted proteins | sample 531141 | NCBI WGS metagenome assembly CESU01 (sample SAMEA2621401, study PRJEB7988) | marine metagenome | isolation source: saline water (ENVO:00002010), including
AAAAAATTAATTACCTGCTATTATTTCAAAAGGTAAGTCAACTGCTACATCTCTGTGTAAACGTATAACCGCACTATATTTCCCTAGGCGTTTCACGTTACCTCCAGTAACATTAATAAATTTCTTATCGATTGAATGACCAGCTTTTTCTAATGAAGACGCTAAATCAATATTATTAACTGATCCAAATAATTTATCTCCAGTACCAACTTTTGCCGATATTTTGATTTCTAAAGCTTTTAATGCTTCCGCAATTGCTTGGGCTTCGTCAACTATTTTCTTTTCTTTAAAAGCTCGCTGTTTTAAATTTTCTGCTAATACTTTTCTAGAAGATACGGTTGCAAGAATGGCTTTACCGCCTGGAATTAAAAAGTTTCTACCATAACCGTTTTTGACTGTTACAACGTCGTCTTTAAACCCTAATCCTTCTACGTCATTTTTTAATATAAGTTCCATAGTTATAATAGTTTTATTTCAATAAATCGGCTATGTATGGCATCAATGCTAAGTGTCTCGCTCTTTTGACAGCAACAGAAACTTTTCTTTGATACTTTAATGAAGTTCCAGTTAAACGTCTGGGTAATAACTTACCTTGTTCGTTTACAAATTTTATCAAAAAGTCTGGATCTTTATAATCGATATACTTAATACCTGATTTTTTAAAGCGACAATATTTTTTTGCTTTGTTGGTGTCAATATTTAATGGCGTTAAATATCTGATTTCACCATCTTTTTTACCTTTGGCTTGTTGTTCTATAGACATAATTACGCTTTTTCTTTAAGTTTAACTCTTCTTCTTTCAGCCCATGAGATCGCATGCTTATCCAAACTAACTGTTAGATAACGCATAAAACGTTCATCACGTCTAATTTCTACTTCAAACGGACCAATAGCTTCCCCAGGAGCAGTAAATTCAAATAAGTGGTAAAATCCACTTTTTTTGTTTTGAATTGGATATGCTAATTTCTTTAGCCCCCAATCTTCTTTCGATACCATCTTTGCTCCTTTAGAAACGAGTAATTGCTCATATTTCTTTACTGTTTCCTTTATCTGGATGTCAGATAAAACGGGATTCAAGATGAAAACAGTTTCGTAGTGATTCATAAATTCTATAATTATTTGTTTTAAAATGGCTGCAAAAATAAGTATTAATTATTGTTTTGGCAACATTATATAACATTATTTAATTCATAACATTAAATACGTTTAACGGATTTTAGTGGTTTTAAACGATTTATTTTTTGTATCATTGTTTTTAGTTTAATAAAAATTAACCCCGATGAGCTTAAATTGTGTAATTGTTGACAACAACATAGACCAACGACTGGCTACCTCAAAACTTATTGATAACCACCCTTCATTAAATTTGATAGGTGAATTCGGAACACCCCAAGAATGTAAGCCTTTCTTACAAACAGCCATTGTAGATTTAATAATAATGGATGTTGACTTGGATGTTTTAAATGATATTGACCTACTCAATATTTACGATTCAGATGCAGATGCAACTACTCCGCATGTAATTATAGTTAGTGATGATAAATCACAAGCATTTAAAGCATTTAATTATAATGTAATTGACTTTATATCAAAACCTGTTAGCAATGGTAGATTTAATAAGGCCATTGCAAGAACTGTTCTAAAAGCTAAAATGATTCAAAACTTTCATGATTCTAATAGTGAGCATATTTTTGTGAAAAGCAATTTAAAAAAACGAAAAATATTTATCAATGAAATCAAATGGATTGAGGCACTTGGAGATTACGTAAAATTAATAACTAAAAATAAAAGCTTTGTTATTCTTTCCACTATGAAAGCATTTGAAAATGAACTCCCTAAAGGATTGTTTTTACGCATTCATAAATCTTACATAGTAAACCTAAAAAAAGTTGATCGTTATGATAGTAAGTATGTAGAAATTGAAAAAATAAAACTTCCATTAAGCAGAACCCGAAAAACGGAACTTAGTCAAGCACTAGACATTATAATCAATTAATAATTATCTACATTAATTAACAACTTTACAGCTCTGTAATCTGTAGTACTCAAAAATGTTGTTTTTATTTTATTTATGACCGACTTGGTTTTTACTAACGATTGATTTTGAGGTATTTTAAGAAGAATATTTTTATGATATTGATTTCTAATCCTTGAAACTACAGGAAATTCTGGTCCTAAAACATTGGCTTTAAAAACTCGACGTAAACTAATCGCGAACCATTCAGCACCATTATTTACTTTATTGTAATCTTTGTGTTTAAGCGTAAGCTTAATTATTCGACAATAAGGAGGATATTTATAAATACGTCGATCTTCAAGTTGATCCAAAAACATAGAATCATAATCATTTACAGAAACTTGCTGAAGTATGGCATGATTAGGGTTATACGTTTGAATAATTACTTTACCTCTAATATCTGTACGGCCTGCACGTCCTGAAACCTGCTGAAGTAACTGATAACTACGCTCATGCGCTCTAAAGTCTGGAAAATTAATTAACTGATCGGCGTTAAGAACCCCAACTAATTTCACATATCTAAAATCGAGACCTTTAGTTACCATTTGGGTGCCAACCAAAATATCAACCTCTTTTTTCTCAAAACTAGAAATAATACGATCATAACTATATTTTCCTCTAGTGGTGTCTAAATCCATTCGAGCTACCTTGGCATCAGGAAATAAGGTCTCTATTTCTTCTTGGATTTGTTCGGTACCGAAACCCTTAGTGTCTATTTCAACCCCACCACAAGCTCCACATGATGCTTGCATTGCCATAACAAAACTGCAATAATGACATCTTAATTGGTTTTTATATTGGTGAAATGTAAGACTTACATCACAATTTGAACACTCGGGTGTATGACCACAAGTATTACAAGATACTATTGGTGAATATCCCCGGCGGTTTTGAAATAATATTACTTGAAACCCTGATTCAAGAGCATCTTTAATTTCAATAAGCAGTCGGTCACTAAAATGATTAGTCATTTGTTTACGCTTGTATTTATCTTGCAAATCCACCAATTCTATCTCTGGCATAAGTACGTTGTTAAAACGATGCATGAGCGGTATATAACCATACTTTTTCTGATTTTTAGCATTAAAGTAACTTTCAATACTTGGAGTTGCTGATCCTAAAAGTGTTTTAGCCTTGAACATACTAGCCAATATTATTGAAGTATCTCGAGCGTGATAGCGCGGAGCTGGATCAAATTGCTTGTAAGACTGCTCATGTTCTTCGTCAACAATCACTAAACCTAGATCACGAAATGGAAGTAGCACTGAAGACCTTGCGCCTATTATAACCCTAGCCGATTCTGAATTATTTAGAACATGGTTCCAAACTTCAAGCCGTTCATTTTGAGAATAACGCGAATGATAAACTGCTATTTTATTTCCAAAATACTGTTTTAGCCGATGTACAAGTTGAGACGTTAGAGCGATTTCTGGTACTAAATAAAGTACTTGCTTTCCCTTAGCTACTATATCTTCTATTTTTTTTACATATATCTCTGTTTTTCCTGATGATGTAACTCCATGTAGCAAACTAATGTCATATGTTTCAAAAGATGTATTTATTTGTTTTAAAGCTAATTCCTGATAATTGTTAAGATCCTTTGAAATACCAACTCCAGAGTTTTCAAATTTAATTCGATCGGTTTGAAAAAAGTAATCTTCAAAGACACCTTTATCTATCAAAGCTTTAATTTGTGTTGAAGTAGCATTACTTTTCGTTTTAAGTTCAGATACTTTTATTTGTGTGTTCTTAGTCGCTAATGAAAAATAATTCAAAACAAGTTCACGCTGTTTCACAGATCGAGTTAGGGATTCTAGCAAATCTTGCAAGTTGTTTTGATTTTCATAATCTGAATGTATTTTGACACATCTAACTAGCTTGGGCTTATATTTCTCAGATACTTCTTGTTCGGAAACAATAATCTTTTGATCTAATAAACGTTGTAAAATGGGGAAAGAATTCTTTTTATTTATAATTGTATTTATTTCGTCAATTTTTAAGCTAGATTGTTGCTGTAGTGCTTCAAACACCAAATACTCCTCATCACTAAGGTTGGAAATCTCTGAATCAATAGATTTATTTAATGAAATTAAAGTTTCACTTTCTAGCAAAAAAATACTAGGTAAAGAAGCCCTCAAAACCTCTCCCATAGTACACATATAGTAATTAGATATCCATTCCCATAATTGAAACTGGAAAGAATTTAAAATAGGAGATTTATCTAAAATACTATGAATTGATTTTGCTTCATAAGCTACAGGGGGGTTATTATGAACTTTATAAACGACTCCAGTATAGACGTTACGCTTTCCAAAAGGAACTGCAACCCTAAAACCGGGCCTAATAAACTGAGCTTCAGCAGCTGTGATAGCATACGTGAAGTTTCGTTCCAAGGGCAACGGTAAAATGACCTCCACAAAATCGAAAGTTATTGGCTGCATTTTTTCTTTAAAAGTTGAAGAGATGAGTTTAATTCATGGCCCAAAAGAATAATATTAGCATTCAACCAAAAGTAAAATAATAGTATTAATAAAGCTCCGATAGAGCCGTACAAATCATTATAGGTTGAAAAATTTTCAATGTATAGACCAAACAAGTAAGAAGATAGCAAAATTAAAAAGGTAGTAAATAATGCTCCGATAGAAAAGAAACTAGATAACTTTCCGTCTTTAGTTCCAAAATAATAAATAGTGGCCATACTAAGGTAGGTCATTAAAATAAAAAAGAAATATTTAGCTCTTGTAATCCAAAAAAGTTCACTGACTAAATCACCAGAAGTAAACCTTTCAAGAATTGGATGAATTAGGTATATCTGAGTGTATCCAAAACCAATAACTGTAAGTATTAATAAAATTACCAAGATAATAGCAACTCCAAAAGCATAAATATATTGTTTGACAAAGTGCCGATTGATCTGTTGGTGATATGAATTTTCAAATGCTGAAAAAACAGCATTAACCCCATTAGCCATTAAGAACATAGAAATTAAAAAAACAGTAGACAACAATCCTCCTGTATACGATTTATTGATATTTTCAAAAATATTTTCATTAAAAAATTCAGATGTATGTGGCGGTAAAAATGAATCTAAAAAATTTAGAAAGTCAACTTTGAAATTATCAAACGGAATGTATGGGATTAGAATTATAACAAATAATAAGAATGGAAATATAGCTGTAAAAAAGCTAAAGGCAATAGAGCTTGCCCGAGTTGTTAGCGCCCCTTTAAATATCCCTATGACATACATCTCTAATAAATCAAAAACAGAAAGACCCTCAAAACCAGGCAGCTTAGCACGTTTTAGAATTTTAGCTATCCAGTTAAATACAGGGATTTTATCAATTTTATTTTCTAGAGGCGTCCTCATTAAAGGGCTTTAAGACTTAAATCCATATTGGAAACAGAGTGTGTCAAAGCCCCACTAGAAATATAGTCAACTCCACATTCTGCATAATGCCTAAGCGTAACTTCATCTATCCCTCCGGATGATTCAGTCAAACACAGACCCCCTATTAACTCAATCGCTTTCTGAGTATCAGTATAATTGAAATTATCAATTAATATTCTGTGCACACCATCATTTTCTAAGATTTCTGAAATTTCTTCTAAATCACGAGCCTCAACAACAATAGGAAGGTCTAATTGGTGTTCTTTAAGATAATTTTTACTCATTTTTATAGCTTTCGTAATGCCTCCAGCGAAGTCAATATGATTATCTTTAAGCATTATCATATCATACAATGCAAATCGATGGTTTACTCCGCCTCCAATAGCTACAGCCCACTTTTCTAAAGCTCTAAAACCTGGTGTTGTTTTTCGAGTGTCTAAGATCTTTGTATTTGTTCCCTTAAGAATTTCGACATAGGAATTTGTTTTCGTTGCAATAGCACTCATTCTTTGCATTGCATTTAAAATTATTCGTTCCGCCTTTAAAATAGACTGCTTAGATCCTTCTACAAAAAAGGCAATATCTCCAAATTTTACATGGTCACCGTCATTAATTAATGTCTGAATAACTAAATTTGAATCTATAAAATTGAATACTTGTTTAGCAAAACTTATTCCAGCAATAATTCCATTATCTTTAATTAATAATTTAGCTTTTCCATGAGCATTTGAAGGAATACATGCCAAAGAGCTATAATCTCCTTTACCAACGTCCTCGCGAACAGCATTTTCAATTATTATTTGAACTTCATTTTTAAATTGTGCATTGGTAATCATATTTGTAACTTTGTAGCTAAAATATGAATTGTTAAGGAACTATTTGAACAATTGTGTAACCTAATTCAAAAATAATTTAACATTTTTAAATGGAAATCAAACTCATTGCTATAGGTAAAACTGATAGAACTGAATTAGATCAGCTTATAAAGATCTATCAAAAGAGGCTGGTTTATTATATACAATTTTCGTTTGAAATTATACCTAATTTAAGAAATAGTAAAAACTTATCTCAAAAACTTCAAAAACAAGAAGAAGGAAAACTAATTTTGAACAAAGTATCCAACACAGATCATCTCATTTTACTAGATGAAAATGGTAAAGAAATGAATTCTATCGTATTTTCAAAATTTCTTCAAAAACATATGAATTCTGGTATAAAGCGGCTAGTTTTGGTTATTGGAGGTCCTTATGGGTTTTCCGATGCAGTTTACCAAAAGGCATCCTACAAATTAGCTCTTTCAAAAATGACATTTTCGCACCAAATGATTCGTTTATTTACCATTGAACAACTATACAGAGGATTTTCGATTTTAAAAAATGAACCTTACCACCATCACTAGTATATGAAAAGCCTATGAAGATTGTATTTGCCACAAATAACTTAGATAAAATCAAAGAAGTTCAGTCACTAATTCCTTCGCACATCACTCTAGTTAGCCTTGAATCTATTGGTTGTCATGAAGAGATTCCAGAAACAAAAGACACAATTAAAGAAAATGCTATTCAAAAAGCATCGTATGTAAAAGAACATTACGGGCTGAATTGTTTTGCAGATGATACTGGTTTAGAGGTAACTGCCTTAAATGGAGCTCCAGGAGTATACTCGGCACGATATGCTGGCCCAGAGAAATGTTCAGAATCAAATATGAGCTTATTATTATCAAAACTAAAACTTATGTCCGATCGTTCTGCGCAGTTTAAAACTGTTATTGCATTAAATTACAATGGTAAGCTATTTACCTTTGAGGGAGTTTGTAAGGGGGAAATCACAAAACAGAAAAAAGGATCTGGTGGTTTTGGCTATGACCCTATCTTCAAACCATATGAAGAAATATATACTTTTGCAGAACTATCATTGGATCGTAAAAATCAAATCGGTCATCGGGGAAAAGCAGTTACAAATCTGGTGAATCATTTGGAATTTGTTTAAATAAAATAACACTATATTTGCCGCTTGAAATTCCTCAGGGTGAGGTTGTGTTACATGAAGCTTGATTAAAGTATGTTCGATACGCTTCTAAGTAATACTTAGTAATATATCGAATAAAATTACAAGAAATGAATGCATTCCAAAAACTTGGACTTGATGATCATTTGATTCAAGCCATTACAGATTTAGGTTTTGAAACTCCTAGTGAAGTACAAGAAAAAACAATCCCCCTTTTACTTGAAGAAGATAGAGATCTAGTAGCATTAGCACAAACAGGTACTGGAAAGACTGCTGCTTTTGGATTTCCTATGCTACAAAAAATAAATATATCAAGTCGTACCACTCAAGGACTGATATTATCCCCAACAAGAGAACTTTGTTTGCAAATCACTAATGAAATTAAACTCTATGGAAAGCACTGTAAAGGGCTTAATGTCACTGCGATTTATGGAGGTGCTAGTATTACAGACCAAGCTAAGCAGGTGAAAAGAGGCACACAAATCATAGTAGCAACTCCTGGGAGGATGAAAGATATGATCAGTCGTAGATTGGTTGATATATCTAAAATTGAATATGCTGTTTTAGACGAAGCAGATGAAATGCTTAATATGGGATTTTATGAGGATATCACAGAAATTTTATCTCATACACCGGAAGATAAAAGCACATGGCTATTTTCGGCAACAATGCCAAAAGAGGTTTCTATAATTGCCAAAAAATTCATGGCTAACCCTACTGAAGTAACAGTTGGACATAAAAACATTGGAAGTAAAAATGTATCTCATGAATACTTCCTTGTTGGAGCGAGAGATCGATACCAGGCATTGAAACGTTTAGCTGATGCAAATCCAGAAATATTCTCAGTAATATTTTGTAGAACTAAAAGAGACACTCAAAAAGTAGCTGAACAACTGATCGAGGATGGGTATAGTGCAGGAGCATTGCATGGAGATTTAAGTCAAAATCAACGTGATGTAGTAATGAAATCTTTTAGAGCTAAACAAATTCAAATGCTCGTGGCGACAGATGTTGCAGCCCGTGGTATTGATGTCGACGATATCACACACGTTATAAACTACCAACTACCAGATGAAATAGAAACCTACACACACAGAAGTGGCCGAACAGGTCGTGCTGGAAAATCTGGCATTTCTATGGTGATTGTTTCTAAAAGTGAAGTGCGGAAAATTAAAAGTATTGAAAGAATAATTCAAAAAGAATTCACAAAAAAAGAAATTCCTAGTGGTATGGAAATTTGTGAAGTTCAATTAAAAGCACTTGCTAACAAAATTCATGATACAGAAATCAATAATGAAATTGAACCATACTTAAATGAAATTAATAAATTATTTGAGGATGTTTCTAAAGATGAGCTAATTAAAAAGTTCTTTTCCGTTGAGTTTACTCGTTTCTTTAATTATTACAAAAAAACAAAAGATTTAAATTCTCCTTCAGAAAGTAGTCGTTCAGATGATTATGCAAAAGACGACAACTCTGCTCGATTTTTTATCAACATTGGAAGTAAAGATGGCTATGATTGGATGAAGTTAAAAGATTTCCTTAGAGATACTTTACAACTAAACCAAGATGATGTTTACAAAGTAGATGTAAAAGATAGTTTTGCTTTTTTTAATACTGATAATGTACACAAATCCAAAGTTTTAGAATTCTTTACAAATTTTAAACAAGACGGACGTTTTATAAATGTTGAAATTACAGAAAAAAAGAGTCGTGAACGTAACAGGAGTGGCGGTGGACGTCGTTCTAGCGGTGGCGGGAGAGGACGAAATGAGCGCTCTAAAGGAAATAGTTTTAGATCTGAAGGAAAAGCACGACGCAGTGATAACGGATCATCAAATAGATCTCCAAGGCGTTCTTCAGATTTTAAACCTAAAGGGGCTGGTTTTTCAAGACCCAGAAAAAGTCGTAGATAGTCAATTAAATTGTTAATTTTAAGTCAAAGTTTTAATTGTCAATATCAGTGTAGTATTTCTTTATTACTTTTATGAATGATCTTTAAGTATGAAAATACGTTTTAAATTTTTATTTTTTTTTATGATTCCTCTCTTAGGAATTGGTCAGCAGTATGCGACTGTGAAAGGAAAAATTATAAAATCTGAAACATTAGTTCCAATGGAAAGTGTAAATATTGTAAACCTAAACCAAGTTATTGGAACTACTACTAATCTTGAGGGGGAATTTGAAATTCGCGCAAAAGCAAATGACACATTACACCTTTCCTATTTAGGATATAAATCCATAAAAGTTAAGGTAAGTAATGACTGGATTAAATATGGTAGTTCAACAATAATAGAACTCACTGAACTAGCATTGGCCCTAGAAGAAGTGAATGTAAATAAGTTGAAACTTACAGGCTATCTTGAAATAGACATCAAACAAGTTCCAATACAAAAAAATACACGCTTCAGTATTTCTGGACTTAACAGTGGGTATGAGTCTAGGAAACGTTCTCCTAGTATGGTTCGTAATGTGTTAGGAGCTATTTTTAATCCTGCTGATTTTTTACATAATATCTTTGGAAAAAAACCTAGGGAAATGAGAAAGCTTCGTGAAATGAAAAAGCAAGATGAGATTAAAGATTTACTTGCTTCTAGATTTGACAGAGAAATGCTTATAGCGCTATTACAAGTTGATAAAATTGATTTAGACCTCCTTATAAGTGAGTGTAACTATTCACAAGATTTCATTAGAACAGCAAATGATTTACAAATTTTAGACGCCATTAGTGAGTGTTATGAAGAATATAAAATTCTTAGTAGGAAACGCTCTAAATGATAAATAAACTATGACTAAATTAACTGTAATAATTCCAACTGGTAATGAAATTCATAACATTAAAGGAGTTATAAATTCTGTAGGTTTTGCCGATGAAATCTTAGTTGTTGATAGTTTTAGTAGTGATGGTACTTTTGAGCTAGCTGAAAAATTAGCAACCAGAGTTATTAGACGGGAGTACGAATATTCTGCTTCTCAAAAAAATTGGGCAATCCCTAAAGCTAGTAATGAATGGATATTATTAGTCGACGCTGATGAACGAGTAACACCAGAGCTTAAAAATGAAATATTATCAATATTAGATAGTCCTCCTAAAGATATAGCTGCATTTTGGATTGGAAGAAACAATCATTTTATGGGAGAAAAAGTAAATTATAGTGGTTGGAGAAATGACAGTGTAATTAGGCTTTTTAAAAGAGACCTTTGTTCGTATGAAGATCGACATGTGCATGCAAAAATTTTAGTGAACGGCAAAACAGGGAGACTTAAAAACAAATTACATCACAATACTTATGTCACTTTTGATAAATATATTGAGAAAATGAATCGTTATGCAACCTGGCAATCTGAGGATTATGATAAAAAAACAGGTGTATTAACTCCTTATCATTTTATTATCAAACCTTCTTGGGGGTTTTTCAAACATTATATATTACAAAGTGGTTTTAGAGATGGTATAGTTGGATTAACAATAGGCTACGTTCAGGGTTATGTCATCTTCGTGAGATATGTAAAGCTTTGGTTATTAAGAAAAAAAAGATTATGAATTTTTTTATCCAAAACTTTAAAATACCATAGCGTAAATTGATTTATTTTAATACAAAACTTGGTAATTAACAGACCCCAACTAGTTCATTTTTTAAGTATTCCTTCACAAAATTTTATGTAATTTTGAATATAAATTCTTCTAATAGATATAGTTTTTCATAGTTATATAAAGTTGTATCAAACAAAGAAAATCCTTTATGGAAAATATTGAAATTAATAATACTATTAAAACACTCAAATTAGGTGGGATTATTTTATATCCAACAGATACCGTTTGGGGATTAGGGTGTGATGCTACTAATTTTACTGCAGTTGAGAAATTATTCAAGTTTAAAAACCGACACGAGCAAAATAAAATGATCTGTTTAGTGAGTGATTTTAGGATGTTAAATTATCACGTAGAAGAAATTCCAGAAGCTGCATACAGTATTTTAGAACATGCAACAAATCCTACAACAATCGTTTACGACAAGCCTTTGAGGGTCACTGAAAATGTTATTGCTGAAGACAATACATTAGCTATTCGCATCGTTAAAGAAGGATTCTGTTCAAATTTGATAAAAAGATTTAAAAAACCTATTGTTTCTACCTCTGCAAATATCTCCGGAGAAACAACACCAAAAACCTATGCAGAAATTGAGTCGTATATTTTAAAAGGTGTGGACTATGTCGTAAATTTGGAGCGTATGAAGCAATCGAGTAAACCTTCTTCTATTATTAAATTGAGCAACAACGGAGAAGTTAAAATTATTAGAAAATAATTTTTAACTGTTAGTATATAACTGAAAAATGAATTACAAAAATTCGCTTACAAATCCTATTTTTGGAGTTATCTCTAAATCAGCTGAAGAACTTGGCTATGACTGTTACGTTGTTGGGGGGTTTGTACGTGACTTAATTTTAAATCTTGGCGAAAAAAAAGATATAGATATTGTGGCTGTAGGGAGTGGAATTGAACTGGCTAAACGCGTTTCAAAAAACCTTCCTAATAATCCTAATGTTCAAATTTTTAAAACTTACGGAACAGCGATGATTAAGTTTGAAGGAGTTGATCTTGAATTTGTAGGAGCCAGGAAGGAATCATATTCTGAAGATAGTAGAAATCCTAGTGTTGAAGATGGTACATTAGAAGAAGATCAAAACCGAAGAGACTTTACAATAAATGCAATGGCTATTAGCTTAAATATAGCTAGTTACGGTCAAATATTAGATCCTTTTGATGGCATAAAAGATCTAAAGTTAAAATGCATAAAAACCCCCTTAGACCCAACTATTACTTACAGTGACGACCCACTAAGAATGTTGAGAGCTATTCGGTTCGCATCACAGCTAGATTTTAGTATTGAAACCAATTCTCTTAAAGCTATAAAAAACCAATCTAAACGAGTTCAAATTATTACTAACGAGCGGATAAATATAGAACTCCAAAAGATCTTGAAATGTAAAAAACCTTCTATTGGTTTTTTACTACTTGAAAAAACTGGACTACTAGACTATATATTACCTGAATTAGCTGCGTTGAAAGGAGTTGATGAAGTTGAAGGACAAAAACATAAAGACAACTTTTATCACACCTTAGAGGTCTTGGATAATATATCTAAACACACTGAAAACGTTTGGCTTCGTTGGGCTGCTCTTTTACATGATATCGGAAAGGCACCAACAAAAAAATTTAGTAAAAAAGTAGGCTGGACCTTTCATGGGCACGAACTAGAAGGCTCAAAAATGGTATATCATTTGTTCAAACGACTTAAAATGCCCTTGAATGAAAAGATGAAATATGTTCAAAAACTTATATTTATGAGTTCAAGACCTATTGTCATTGCACAAGAAAACATTACCGATTCAGCTGTAAGGCGTTTAGTTTTTGATGCTGGAGAACAAATTCAAGACTTAATGACTCTGTGTGAAGCAGATATTACTACTAAGAATAAATACAAGTTTAATAAGTACCACAACAACTTTAAACTAGTACGAGAAAAAATAGTTGAAGTTGAAGAGCGCGACCGGGTTAGGCACTTTCAGCCACCTATTTCTGGAAAAATAATTATGGAAGCTTTTGGCCTTGGGCCTTCCAAAAAAATAGGAATTATCAAAGAATATATAAAGGAATCTATTTTGGAGGGAATTATTCCGAATGACTATGAAAAAGCTTTTGAATTAATGTTAAAAAAAGGGACTGAACTAGGACTAACAATTGCGAATGAAAAATAAGTTTAGAATAATTTCAAAAATTTCATTGGTACTAATATACTTTGTTATTGTAGCAGGGGCTATAGTTCGCATGACAGGCTCAGGAATGGGCTGTCCAGATTGGCCTAAATGTTTTGGATACTACATCCCTCCTACTGAAAGTAATCAGTTATTATTTAAACCTGACAATAACTACGAAAAAGGAATGATCATTCTTTTGGACAACAAATCATTTTTTGTAGCAAAAAATGATTTTACTTCTAAAGACAGCTTCGAAGCTGCTGATTGGGAAATCTATAGTAAGCACGACTATGTATCGTATGATCCTGTTCATACTTGGGTAGAATACATCAATCGACTGATTGGTGCCTTTTCAGGAGTTCCTATTTTAATTTTCTCTATAATATCTTTTTTGTATTGGAAAGAAAATAAATGGATTCCTATTATTTCGACGCTAACACTAGTTGGAATGGGTTTTCAAGCTTGGCTTGGGAAAACAGTAGTTGACTCTAACTTGGCAACTTATAAGATCTCCATGCATATGGTCATGGCCTTGATAATCGTTGCATTTATTTTGTATTTAATATTTGCTTCTAAAACCAATTATAAGAAGCAAGCTTATAACCATAAGTTTTACAATATTCTAACTATAGCACTCATCCTATCGCTAATTCAAATTATTTTAGGGACACAAGTAAGGGAGTTTGTAGACGAACAAACAAAAATGATTGGCTACCAAAAAGAATTGTGGCTAGAATCGCCTACACTTAACTTTTATATCCACCGTTCAACTTCAATTTTAGTTTTATTATTAAATGGATATTTGTGGTACATAAACCAGTCTAAAAGTCTTGGATTTAATAAACTAAAGCTAGTCATTTACTGTGTACTTTTAGAAGTATCAACCGGCATAATGATGTACTATTTTGATTTTCCGTTCTTAAGTCAGCCCGTCCATTTAGTAATTGCATCTCTCCTTTTTGGAATTCAGTTTTATATCCTTCTTGAGTGTCTTCACAAAAAAAGAGAAAACAAACTCGCATAACAAAAATGCAACTTATATTTGTACAATAATATTGACCTATGATTTATAGATTTAGGGTTGTCTTAGACAACGATACAAAAGAAGATATTTTTAGAGATATAGAAATTCGAAAAACAGATTCCCTGGAAGACTTACATAACGTTATCACTCAGTCATTTGGGTTTGATGGAAGTGAAATGGCATCATTTTACTTAAGTGATAATGATTGGAATCAAGGCGAAGAAATCTCTTTATTTGATGTGAGTGAAGGGGGCAGTGATATACAACTAATGAACGAAACTAACATAGACTCTTCTGTTTCAGAATCGAGTACAAAATTAATCTATGTATATGATTTTTTAAGTATGTGGACGTTTTTAGTTGAACTTGCTGAAGTTGTTGAAGAAGCGCAAGGTACAGATTACCCAAACCTATTGTTTGTTCATGGTCAAGTACCTAGCGAAGCTCCTGAAAAAACTTTCGAAGCAGAAAAAAATGAAGACATCTTCGATGAATTTTCTGATGGTTATGACATTAATGATTTTAACCAGCAAGATTTTGATGAAAACTGGAATTAAAAAATTACTTCAGTATTCTCAGTCTCATAATTTCTTTTTACAAACTCCAAAGCATTCTTTAATATTTCTCCCATATTTTTACTCTTTAAGAATTCGGGATCTTTTGTGTATTCAAATATCTTAGATTTTAACAACGTTTCGTGTTTTGGGGTAGAGATTGTATCTGAAATCATACATTTTATAAGTCGTTCAACCCTATTTTGATAACTCATAAGGCGCTTAGCAATTATAGATCTTTCTTCTAACTTATATTGGTTAATAGACATCTTTTCAAATTTTTCAGAAATCAAATTAACCATTATAAAATTTTCTTTAAAAAACTGTGGTCGGTACATATTGAATTTTCCCTCGAAACTCTGTTGATCAAAATCTATAGCACGTATAGAATATACTACCTTATCAAAATCATGAGTTGGTATGATTACGTAATTATAAGATCGCATATCCCCCAACAAACGAATCATACAACGTTCATTAAATTTCACAAACTCTTTAGCAATTTGTGACTTTTCTAAATCATTACAATTTGGCAACATATTCTCAATAAATTCATCCCCTGGAATTCCTGTGATGTGCTCTTCAATTAAGGTGTCATTGTACACTAAGAAATTTAAGTTATGAGGAGACAACATATGTTCTAATTCTAGGCCATAAATTCTAGATGCATCTGCTTTCTTTACATAAAAATAGGCATAATTATCATTCAGGATATTCCTGATTTTTACACGAAATGGCTTAGAGTTTCCAAACGTACAATAATCAATTGCATCGATATTTAAAAAAGGAATGATTTTTTGATTTCCATCCGAGTGCAAAGTTGTATAAATTCTTTTGAGGTTTAAATCAATCTCTACCCGCTCAGATTCACTATAATAAGTTCTAATCCAAAGGGTATTTTTATCATTTTTATCAAAAACCTCTACGGAGCCTTGAAAACGAAGTAAATCATCATAAAAAATAGGCAAACGAATGGTACGGTTAAATTTTTTTAAGTAAGCTTTAAGCAAAGGACTTACAGGGTAAGAGGGTTTTTTAAGAGATATTTTTAAATCTTCTTTCATAATTTAACATAAGTTCCAAAATTAGGTTTTATTTTTAACTTGTAACAATAATGATGATTTATAGTCAAATAATCATAGTAACTAATCAAAACTAAAGGAATTGGATTCTATTTTAAAAATATCAAATCTAACAAAGAAATTTGGTCAACTTACTGCCGTAAAAAACCTAAGTTTCAACATTAATCAGGGAAATGTGTATGGAATTTTAGGCCCTAATGGGAGTGGCAAATCCACAACACTAGGGATTGTTTTAAACGTTATTAATAAAACCTCTGGAGATTTTTATTGGTATGGAGATAGATTAACTACACATCAAGCTTTAAAAAAAGTGGGAGCTATTATTGAGCGTCCTAACTTTTATCCATATATGTCTGCGGTTCAAAATCTAAAATTAGTTTGTAAAATAAAAGAGATCTCTACTAATTCCATTAATAAAGCCTTGGAAACTGTAGGACTCCTAGATAGAAAAGATCATGATTTTACTAGTTTTTCTTTAGGAATGAAACAACGGCTTGCTATCGCCTCAGCGCTTTTGAACGATCCTGAAATTTTAATTCTTGATGAACCAACTAATGGCTTGGACCCTCAAGGAATTCACCAGATAAGAGAAATTATAAAAAAAATTGCACAAAACGGGACAACAATTCTTCTAGCTTCCCATTTATTAGACGAAGTTGAAAAGGTGTGTAGTCACGTGGTTGTTCTAGATAAAGGAGTTAATCTCTTTTCTGGAAGAGTCGATGAATTAATCTCTAGCAATGGATTTTTTGAGCTTAAATCAACCAAAAAGGACGACTTAATTAAATTATTAGATTCAAATCCCAATTTTTCACATATTAAAACCAAAGGAGATTTGGTTACTGCATTTCTAAAGCTTCCAATGGATGCTGAAGAATTCAATAGACTACTTTTCGAAAATGGGATTGTAGTTAGTCATTTAGTAAAACGAAAAGAAAGTCTTGAAGAACAATTTTTACAATTAACAGAAAACAAATGAGACGACTAATTGAAATAGAACTACA
>CESU01007272.1_pt1 | contig 16733 bp, 12 predicted proteins | sample 531141 | NCBI WGS metagenome assembly CESU01 (sample SAMEA2621401, study PRJEB7988) | marine metagenome | isolation source: saline water (ENVO:00002010), including
GGCGGCTCTCACACCCCCGATGCATGGTGAACAATGTTCCTCGCCCACCGACCCCACTGAACGAACCCGTCCTCGGCTACCTACCAGGCAGTCCTGAGCGAGCAGCTCTTCAAATTGAACTCGATCGTCAATCCGCTGAAATCATTGAAATTCCGTGCATCATCAACGGTAAGGAAGTCTTCACTGGTGATGTGGTTGAGCAAGTGATGCCTCACGATCACAGTCACGTGATTGCACGCGTTCACATGGCAACCAAGGCCAACGTAGAGGAAGCCATCCAAGCCTCGCTCGATGCACACGATATGTGGTCAACCATGCCATGGGAAGCACGCTCTGCTATTTTCCTCAAGGCCAGTGAATTGCTCCGTGGCGAATACCGAGCAAAAATTAACGCAAGCACCATGCTCAACCAGTCGAAGACATGCCATCAAGCAGAGATTGATTCGGCTTGTGAACTGATCGACTTCTGGCGCTTCAATCCAAATTATGCTCGCCAAATCTACGAAGATTTGCAACCACCAATGTCCCCGTCAAGCATGTGGAACTCAAGCGAAGTACGACCTTTGGAAGGATTCGTCTTTTCAGTCACCCCGTTCAACTTCTCCAGCATTGCCGCTAACCTCCCCTCGAGTGCTGCGATTATGGGCAACACTGGCGTATGGAAACCAAGCCGCAACTCGTATGTTTCCAACTATCTTTTGATGCGCTTGATGATGGACGCTGGCCTACCTGCTGGTGTCATCAACTTCGTACCAGGCAAGGCCAGCATGGTCGGCGACACGGTGCTTGCTCACCCAATGCTCGCAGGGATTCACTTTACTGGCTCCACCAACGTCTTCCGCAAGATGTGGCGAGATGTGGCAAACAACCTCGAGAATTACCGGTCCTACCCACGCGTGGTCGGGGAAACCGGTGGCAAGGACTTCATCGTCGCACACCCAGATTGCGATGAACGAGCCCTCCTCGTGGCTATGCTCAGAGGTTCCTTTGAGTTCCAAGGCCAGAAGTGCAGCGCGTCAAGCCGTGCTTACGTACCCGCCTCCGTTTGGGGACGCATCAAGGACGAGTATTGCGCTGAAGTCGGTAAAATTACCATCGGTGACCCAAGAACATTCACCAACTTCATGTCCGCAGTCATCGATAAGAAATCCTTCGATAACATCTGCGGCTACATCGACCGTGCAAAGGCCGACCCTGGCTGTGAAGTCGTGACTGGTGGTGGCTATGATGGCTCCACTGGTTACTTTGTTGAACCAACAACCATTGTCTGCAGCGACCCGCATTATGAGTCGATGGCTGAGGAAATCTTCGGCCCCGTGCTTTCAATCCACGTGTACCCTGATGATCAATACGAAGCAATCCTCAAGACATGCGATGAAACTTCCGAGTACGCATTGACTGGCTCCATCTTTGCCACCAAGCGTGAAGACGTGCTCACCGCCATGAAGACCCTCCGTTACGCATCTGGAAACTTCTACATCAACGACAAGCCAACCGGCGCTGTTGTTGGCCAGCAACCCTTTGGTGGCGCTCGTGGAAGTGGAACCAACGATAAGGCGGGTTCACCGCTCAATTTGCTTCGCTGGGTGTCCCCTCGTTCGATCAAGGAAACCTTTGCACCACCTCACGAATGGGGCTACGGGTTCCTAAGCGAGTGAATGCTTACTTTTTCTTCTGGACGTTATTGACGGCTTCAATTAACACCTTCGCAGGGTAACGAGCACTCACCATGGAAATCAGCCACCAACCGATACTAAGCAACGGTGTGGCCACCAAGAACGTCAATCCAATCCACATGACGAGGTTCCCAGAAGTGTTGACCCATGCCCAAAAGCCTACGCTCAGCATTGTTAACAAGAAAAATAGCCTTGCTGCTTCGCTTGGGGTCGACCAACCTCGATGATCTGTGCGAGGGGCAAAGAAAGATTCCATCCAACTCATACCCCGTTGTGTTTCAATTTCATTCTTGAAGGCATGTTTTTGCCATCGGCCACAGCCGGTGGTTTCTTGTGTGGTGGATTGGAGCCTCAACCCCGCAATGATGAATGCTTTGAGCCGACTGCTGAATTTATTTTAGTGACGAGTGATGGGCGAACTGAGCGGGACCTTCCTTGGGTAAGCATTCAAAGCAAAGCCCCTCTTTGGTGGATTTAATGCAGAGCGTTCCGGTCATTCCGCTCTCGCCTGCACCAGCAAACCTAATCCTGGCCCATACCTCAAGGCCATGGAAAACCGTTCGCTCAATGCTTGGTTTGGTTGGACTGCTTTTCATCCTCACCAACATTGCTCCGCTGTTTCTCGCTGGATTTTTAGACTCCGATTTTGATGGGGCACCCGGGCCTACAAATCCATACTACGTGTTGGGTGCATCGCTGTGTTCAATTCCCATCCTTGCACTGTTGGGGTTCCTCCGCCGCCCTCGATTGACTCATTTGATTCGCGCTGCCCCCCATTCAGGTGGACAGATGTTGTTCCAAATGCCTGGCAGTGCCCTTTTCCAATCACCCACACCGGTGCACCTAGTCCATCACATCGTTCATGACTCGGCGCCGTTAGAAATGCCCTCACGCAAGGCGCTTTGGGGCTTATTTTTTGGTGGCGTATTCATCTCGAGCGTATGCCTTTTCCCCTTGCTAATCCTTGGCCTTACCCCGGTGACGCTGATCGTATTCCTTGCGATTCTCGTCCCTGCATTCCTGATTGGTTTCTCAACACCGGTCTTCGCTTGGTGGGCCACTTTGACGCATTACTTCGGCTTGCAAACTTCTCGGAGGTTAGCGGAGTGGATGTTGATTGCTGGCATGCTCTCAACGATTCCTGCAATCATGATTAATTCGAACATAGCCCCGCTGATGATCGATGCCTTAGGATTAAGCATCACGAGTGAGACATCGCTTGGTTATGGATTAATTCTGATGGTCAGCGCCCCTGTTGGCGAAGAATTGTGCAAGGCTGGGGCGGTGTATGCGCTCGCTCGTTTCATCGATTCGCCTCGACGAGGGTTTCAGATTGGTTTCACTGTTGGTCTTGGATTTGCTCTTCTTGAGAACATGAGTTACATCCTCATGACCTTTGGAGCGCTCGAAGCAAGTTCGATTACCTTCGGATTAACTTCGATCATTCGAGGCATTGGCAGCATTCCAGGCCACGGCATTTGGACAGGGATTTCCGGCTACGCCATTGGCTGCCACCTCACCCTTCGAAGACCGGCTGCACTGATGAGCATGGATGGATCGAACCAAGGAACTTCGGAAGTCAAACAGTGGATGCTCACCGATAAAAAAACAGGTGAGGTGTTGTCCGCCTCCAGCGCACCTCATCAAGCCATAGAAATCCCTCGATGGTTGTGCAGTTCCCCACAACAAGGCATTGAGTTGCCCAAAACCCCCCTTGTCGGAATTGCAGTAGCCATAGCAGGTCATGCTTTTTGGAACGGAAGTTCATGGGCACTTGGGGTCATTGGAGAGAGCATGCATTGGGCTGCAGAGCTTTTGTTGATGTTGGGATGGATCGTGTTCCTCATCTTCGCACTGTGGCAAATTTCACGGCGGATTCTGGCTTCAGTCTTACTCGACAGGGCGTTCTAAGTCCCCTCATAAAAAGTCCATTTTAGGCGGTGCTTTGAGGGGAAGCACCTTTGAGGGGTATGGAGCCCCACCAAGAAGAGGGAACACCATGGATGTACTCACTGGCGGCCTAAACCAAGGCAACCTTGCCGTAACGGCAGCCATCATTCTTGGTTTGGTCATCGTCTCCTCTCGTGCCAAAATGCTCGATCGAGCAGGCGTTATTGCTGCGGCTATTTTGGGATTGAGCGTCGGAGGTCTCGGCCACTGGACATGGTTGCTGATCCTCTTAGGCTTCCTTTTGTCAGCCCACAAAGCCACAAAGTGGCGCTTTGAAGAAAAACTCGGCCGAGGTATGTCGGAATCAGAAGACGGCCATCGTAGCTATGGAAACGTCATTGCCAACGGTGGTCTTCCGGGACTTGTTGCAGTCTATGCCTACCTCACAAACGACTGGGAAACTGGTCTTTGGATGTTCAGTGCAGCTGTCGCTGTTGCGGCATCGGATACATTCGCCAGCGAAATAGGCTGCCTTGATGATAACGTCCGCATGATCACGACCTTCAAGAAATGCGAAGCAGGTCTGAACGGCGGTTTTTCCCCCAGCGGCCAGAAAGCGGCTTTGGCCGGTGCTGCACTGATTGGCATCTTGAGTTTCCCTGCATGGTACCTGACAACGGATTACACCGATATTCAGACTGGTCTGACGCTCAGTTTGGCAGTGATTGTGGTTGGCTGGCTTGGCTGCCAAATGGACAGCCTGCTTGGTGCACTGCTTGAGAATCGAGGTTTCCTTACCAAAGGCGGTGTGAATGGAATTTCAATCACCTTTGGATTCATGCTGATGAGTTTCTTTATTGAATACCTCCTTTGAGGGAAACGAAACGCCACTCACATCTTGCCATCGTCTTCATGAACCAATACCGATTGGTCGTGACATGCGCAAACGCTTGGCGGCCATGGCTTTGCTTGCGCTGTTGGCGTGCGTCAGCCTCGGTGGCTATGCGAGTGCTGCACGGGACACCATTTACGAACCCGGATTCATCGAATGGGAAATTGATGAAATGGAACGGCTCTTCGTCGAAGGTTTAGACGCTGAAGAAGCGGTGCTCCAGCGAGGAAGAACCGACAACGCAGTCGGTGGTTTCTCCGTCAATGCAAACGCTGGACCCGTTCCAGTGTTCACAGTCTCCAGCCCTCCCGTTCTTCATCCGATCAACGCAACCGTCAACATGAGCGTTTTCTTTTCCGCCTACATCGAAACAGGTCCACTTTCTCATGAATCCTGCACGCGCCAGCCAGGCAACTTTGTTGACACCACAACAACCCTAACCTACTCTGTTGATGCAGGTGGCGTACCCGTCTATGACGCTGTGGTGACCCAAATTGTCGACACTGCAATCTCAAACGCAGCGATGAACTTCAGCGGTGAGAGACAAGAAGCCTTCATCAGCATGCAACCCGGCGATGTGTTCACCCTCTCCCTTACCGCACAGAACAACTGCCAAAACACAGTTATTCGAGTTCAATGGGGCGCTTTTGAACAAAACAGCGGCGGCATCATCATCGAAGGCAAATTGTACGAACCTGCAGCCAGCATCATCGTCGATGATGAACGCAGGGCGCACGTGGAAGTGGAACCCCTCTTCCCTTGGGGCGCTGACGATGTGAAGTCCATCAAGTGGGAACTTTGGGGACCGCTCCGAGACGATGAGAAGCAAGTCAAGAGCCCCGAATACATGATGGAAGATTCGACCGGTCGCATTCGAATCGATCGGCCAATGGAAGGCAATCAAACGAATTGGGCATGGTCAGGAACCGAACAACTTCGGATTGGTGACGCCAACCTTCAAGTGTGCATTCAGACCATATCTGGCGACTTGAACAGCGATTGTCACGCCTTTGGCATCATCCGCTTTGAAGTTGAACCTGCAGACAAAGGCTTTGCTAATTCAGCCATTTTTCTCACAATCACTACGTTTGGAGCCTTAATCGGTTACATTGCGACTTTAGTGCGAACCGACAACCTCCCCCCATTACCGATTCTTGGTGCATTGCTCTTGCTGGCCATCTTTGTCATCCCAACTGCATGGGGTCAAGCCAACCTTGGCTCTGATGCGAGCATTGGAGAGAACGCCAGAGTCTATGACGGGGAACTGTATGACGAAATGATGAATCCCGTTTACATCTCAGACTACCTCGATGGCAACAAGGCACTGATTGTTGCCGTGACCTTGCCTGGATCTGAAAACGCCTTCCAGCAAGCCGTTGAACTCAACAAAACCCTCGATACAAAGGCGGATGAAATCGCTGTCATCCAAGTGGTTGCCGGCATGGGTGCAACTCAAGTGGACGCTCAATCGCTCGCCAACACGCTCAATGCCTCGTGGCCAATTTTACTCGACTCCGAGGGTTTGTTCGCAAACAGCCTTCCAACCGGCGTAGCCGATGCAGTACTGGTCGTTGACCCAAGCATGCGGGTCACGCATGCAGAAGGCCCCTACGCACCCCGTGAACACCTCGATAACGCCATAGACAGCGTTTCGCTTGGTGGTGGCCAATCGTTCACGCAATACTTCGGTTTGTTGTTTGGTCCTGGATTGTTCTTGCTCTTCATGGCCCTGCCCCGTGCCGGATGGGTCGAACCTGAAACACCGCTGCCGCCTGGAACACTTTGGGCCTCGATTGCGGTCGCTGGTGGCGTAGGCGTACTTCTGGTCAACCTCCCTGCTCTTTTGGCAACCTTAGCCCCGATCAACAGCAATCTCTTGTTCTGGGTCGATATTGCCATGTTGGCTTGGATGGTCCAAATGTGCATAGTGACCGCCCGAAAAGGCGCTCCATTCGAATCTCAAATCATCGGAAAACTTCTCCACAAAGCCTGCCCTAAGGCCTTCCGTGATTGGCGAGAGGTCGAAGACATGCAGCGCGATGTTCTGCTTGGCGTCTGGCTTGGCTGGTTTGGTTGGCTTACGTTCCCCGCCTTGTTCCCACAAGGCGTTGCAGCCTCGATGATGAGCGGAATCGTTGGCGTTGGTTTTGGAGTGTTTTACCTGGTGTGGTTGGCGCTCTTTGCTGGCATTGTCGTGCTGTTTATTCGATTCATCGCTTCCTGGGGTGGATCTGTCTCGAGGCTGTTCGGAGAATTTGGCGCCGAAGTGTTTGCTCAATTCATCGGATGGTGCCTGTTGCCAATCGCTGTTTGGGTCACCATTGATGCGGTTATGACGGCGAGCGATCTCGGTTTATTCTGACCATAGGCTTGACAACCCTAGATGCGGCTCATAGCAGACATGAGCCAGTACAGCCCCAGTTGGAGCAGAACCCAGCGAGACCTATTTTTCAAATGCCCAACCGCTTGGGCGCTGAGGTACGCAAGAATTGGTACGAGCAGCCAAGGTTCTCGCTTTGAGCAAATCACCGCTTGGAACATGATGCTCCGAGCCTTGAAAACAACAATCATCGAACAACTTGATGCATTGCGTTCCGGCATTGAGTGGACGGCATCGGTAGCTGAGATCTCTTTGCGTGGCCACCTCAAGAACCTCATTCGGCAAAACAACGAACGCATCGGGCCGGCGAAGTTGGATGCGTTGTTGCAATTTGCAACCCACCGGATGAAACTCCTGTGGAGAACAGATGTGTTCCTCGACCTCTCGCAACGCCTTGGCGTGCATTGGTCGGTGCTCGACCGCACGGAATCTGAGCACGTCGACGGTTTCGATTTGTTTGCCTCACCAGACCTTGTTGTGCGGAGGCAATCAAAATGGCATTTGATTCGATTGGACATGCAGGCACGTCGGATGTCAGCAGAAGAACAGTTGGAAGCCCTAGTGATGGTGCTTTGGTCTTTGAAGCGAAGTGGTTTACCAAGCACGGTTGAACAGTTTGAGGTCCAGACGATTGGATGGCGAAAAGGGGCCTGGGTGGTTCATCGGCTTCAGGTAAAGGAATCAGAAGTTTTGACGGCCTATGAAATGATTCGCAAGGACATAACGGCGATGAAAGCATGCGCTGATGTGGCCCGGTATTCGATCGAAAGCATACCGCTTGCTGCAAAGGAGTCCTCTTGCCAGCAATGTTCCTTCAAGCCAAGATGCCTTGTCGATTTGAGCCTAGGCGAAAAAAAGCGCTTGCGTGTTGAGCGCCTCGGCCAACACATTCAGTGAAGTTTGGAAACCAGGTCAGCAAGGACCAAGGCCACGTCTGTTGCTTTGGTGACACCGCTGGCCAAAAGAACACCTTCCGCTCCAAGGCTAATCGCTGTCGCAACATCTTCACCGTTCTTGACGCCCGCTCCGCAAAGGACGCGCACGCTGGCGTTGGTGGCTTTCACGACGGCAACCGTATCGCTGACAATTGAGGGGTCTGCTGTGGTTACTGAGACGTCACCACCGATGAGTTCAGGTGGTTCAACTGCGATGAATGTTGGTCCCATTGCTGCAAGGTTTCTCGCTTCATCGAGGTCGGCAGCGCATCCGCATGTTGGGAAACCATCAGGAAGTTGAGCCAACAACTCTGCGACATGATTCATCTCAACCTTGTGTTCTGCATGGTTGATGATGGTGCCTTGAGCCCCTCGGTGAATCGCTGTCTGTGGTTCGAGCCATCCGGTGAAGCTGCCTTGACCTACTGGATCGAGGTGCTGAGACCACACTTCAAGCGCTGGCGCTGCTGCTCGCACGGCTTGTAGGTCAAATGCAGAAACTACAGCAACCATTCGAGCTGGTCCGTCGCTGTGCTTTTCCATGGCTTTGGCTAATGCTTCTGCCGATGAGCCACTGGCGCTCGCGTAGGTCTTGAAATTGACAACAATCAGCGGTTTGGTCATGCTTCGCCCAGCGAAGAACACCATTTGACATCTTCCGTCAAAGAAGGGCGGCCGGCTCGTCTTTCGGCCACTGGCCGCCGTTTTGGTTGGTCCCATCGGGTATGATGCTGCCATGATCGATAACCACGCCGTCAAGGTTGACGCCAGACCCTATGCTTGCACCTCGCCCAACCAGGCAATTTTTGAGATGCGTATGAGAGCCAACGTTGACACCTCGAAGCAAGGTAGAACGCTCGATATGACTGTCTTGGAGACTCACATCAGCTTCGATCATTGAGCCTTGGATGGTGTTCTCGCCAAAATCAGTTTGCTGAGCGAACCAGGTACCGTCGACGACTTTTCCACTGCTAAACCGTTGCTCCGAAATGCATCTTTCAACGCCATCCATCCATGCGCTTGGTGTGCCCGCATCGATGAAGTAACCTTCGAATTCTTGACCATTAAGAAGATGTTCTTCCGCCAACTTAGGGAAGACTTCTCGTTCTATAGAGTGCCCCCCTTCGGGCATCCAATCGAACACGTCGTCTTCAAAAATATAGGAGCCTGCGTTGATGAGGTTGGAAAAAACCTCCTCTGGTTTTGGTTTTTCCATAAAGCGATTGATGCGGTTGTTTTCATCGACACCGACGATGCCAAACCGAGTTGGATCTTCGACTTCCCACAGAGCAAGGGTTCCAACGCCACCGTTCTTCCGGTGAAGTTCAAGCAATGGTTCAACGTTCAGTGAAGACACAATGTCTCCGTTGAAACAAGCAAAGGTTCCACTCACCACATCGCGGCAGTTGCCCAATGCACCACCGGTGCCAAGCGGTTTATCTTCGGGGACAATTCGGACATCGAAGTCAACTTCTTTTTCTCGGAAGTATGATTCAATCAGGTCGACTTTGTAGCCACCCGCTACAATGATTTCATCGATCATATCGGTGGGCACTGATTCGACAACCCGCTCCAACAACGTCATGTCGAGCATGGGCAAAAGCGGTTTGGGAATGCTGTTGGTCCATGGACGAAGCCTCGAACCTATGCCGCCAGCCAAAACAACCACTTGCATGAAGTCCGCCAAACCAATCGAACCTATGAACACACCTCACAAAGCAATTGCTGGAACCATCAAGCAGGACCTGAACCACCTAAGGAGGCGAGCAAAGTGTTCAAAGACGGGCGTTCAGTGGATGGTTTGGAGAGACCCATGAACATCCATGAATACCAAGGAAAAATGCTGCTACGAGCTGCCGGGGTTCCCGTGCTCGAAGGCGTCCACTGCACCACTGTGGAACAAGCCCTGAACGCCTATGACTCCCTTGGAAGCAAGGTTGTTGCAGTGAAATCTCAAATCCATGCTGGTGGCCGAGGCAAAGGCACCGTCATGAACCCCTCATCCCGAGCAACCGTGATGGAAGGCGGCGTCAAAATTGCTTTTTCAAAAGAGGAAGTCAACACCTACGCAACCAACATCCTTGGCAACCTCCTTGTCACCATTCAAACCGGTGATGAAGGGAAAATCGTCAGCAACCTGTATGTTGAGGCAGGATGTGACATCGCACACGAATACTACCTCGCACTGCTTGTCGACCGTGACAACAAATCAGTTTTGATCATGGCTTCCACCGAAGGGGGCATGGACATCGAAGAAGTTGCTGAGCACACACCAGAGTTGATTCACAAGGTCGTCGTTGATGCAAATGTGGGCTTGCTCGGGTTCCAAAAGCGAGACCTGGGCATGGCACTTGGCCTCAAAGGTGGAGCATTGAAGTCCTTTGGAAAACTCCTCTCCTCGATGTACACCATGTTCTGCGCAGAGGATTGCGCCATGGTGGAAATCAACCCGCTTGTCCGCACAGGTGCGGATGAAATGGTGGCTTTGGACGCAAAGATCTCCTTTGACGAGAACGCTGAATTCCGCCACAAGAACTGGGACGACCTCCGAGACCTTTCCGAAGAAGAGGATACGGAAATCAGGGCTAAAGAAACTGGTCTTTCCTACGTCAAACTCGATGGAAATATTGGCTGCTTAGTCAACGGCGCAGGATTAGCAATGGCAACAATGGACGTCATCAAACTCTATGGCGGCGAGCCTGCGAACTTCCTCGATGTGGGCGGCGGTGCTGATGAAGAGCAAGTGAAAACTGCGTTCTCCATCATTCTTGAAGATCCAAACGTCAAGGGTATTCTCGTCAACATTTTCGGCGGAATCATGCGGTGTGACATCATTGCACGTGGCGTTATTGCTGCAACTGAGGCACTCTCTTTGCAAGTCCCACTCGTGGTCCGACTTGCGGGTACCAACGTCGATGAAGGCAAAGCAATTCTTGCTGCATCAACGCTCAACATCCACCCTGCTGATGACTTAGCAGAAGGCGCTCAAAAGATTGTAGCGCTCATTGGAGGTGAAGAATAAATGGCTATTTGGATTGAAGAAGACGCAAAGGTGCTGGTTCAAGGCATCACAGGCAAGCAAGGCATGTTTCACGCAGACAAGATGGTCGAGTACGGCACAAACATCGTTGGCGGCTGCACACCTGGAAAAGGCGGCCAAACTGTTGAACTGCAAGGTAAATCCTTCCCAGTGTGGGACAGCATGACCGCAGCGATCACCGAAACCGATGCTGATGCTACCGTCATCTATGTGCCACCACCGTTTGCTGGTGAAGCAATCATGGAAGCTGCAGATGCGTTTGATTCCGTCAAGGGAGAAGGTGTCATCGTTTGCATCACAGAAGGCATCCCGACCCTCGACATGGTCAAGGCTGTGGCTTATGTCAACAACAGACCCGGTGTGCGTCTCATTGGACCAAACTGCCCGGGCATCATCACACCTGGAGAAACTGGCGGCGCTAAAATCGGCATCATGCCTGGCCACATTCACGCTAAGGGCCGCATTGGAATTGTTTCAAAATCAGGCACCTTAACCTACGAGGCTGTGGCCCAAACCATGAGCATCGATGAAGGGCAATCGACATGCATCGGTATTGGTGGCGACCCCGTCAACGGTACCGGATTCATCGAATGCCTCGCTGCGTTCCAAAACGATCCTCAAACTGAAGCGATCATCATGATCGGCGAAATCGGTGGCAATGCAGAGCAGGAAGCAGCAGCATGGGCTGCAACCAACGTCACCAAACCAATCGTTGGTTTCGTTGCTGGTGCTACCGCCCCCCCCGGAAAGCGAATGGGCCACGCCGGCGCAATCATCTCAGGTGGCAAAGGAACAGCGGAAGAGAAATTCGAAGCGTTCCGAGAAGCAGGTATTGCCTGCGCAATGGACCCTTCTGAACTCGGCAAAGTACTCTTGGAATCACTCAAGACTGCTGGCTTGCGATGAAGCCAATAACCTGCATCATAGAGCAGAATCCATGGCCAAAGTGCGGACCTTCGATACCGAAGTTTTGCAAGAGCACCATAAGCAAGCACCACATCTTGATTTGAGTTGGCTCACAAAGGCCTCTCGTCACCAATTTAGATGGCGATGCACAAACAACAGGTGGCATACCGCTCAACGCCAAATTCGCAGCGGCGAAGTGTTGGCCAAATGCACGAGCCAAAGCACACCTCAAGACATGTATGTCTCGACAAGTGCGTGGCTCAATCCAGTGAAGCTTCCACGGATCAAGGACACAACCGTACCGCATCCTGTCTTGATCGACCATTTGATTGTGTTCGACATCGACATCCCGCCGTTCTGTAGAGCGAACATGGAGAAGGCCAGAAAAGCGGCTGTAAGCCTCCTTGATTGGGTCGAAGAGGAATGTGATGTGGAAAGGATTCACATCGTTTTTTCCGGTAGTAAGGGGTTCCATTTGGTGTTCAAAGACAAGGACCGATCGTTATTCGGTATCCCTGACCCAAGGGAGCGAGAGACTGCCGTTCGAGAAGCCCGAAAGGCATTGCTGGCACGGGTTCTCGATGCTGGCCACCCCGTGGATGCTGGCATCACTGCAGACACGAGGCGCATCATACGCCTGCCTGGCTCTTTGCACGGATCAACCGGCTGGCAATGCACCATTCTTTCAGAAAGGCAACTCCGTTCCCCGTTCAAATCATGGATCAAGCATCTTCCTCGTCATGCCGCTGCCGTTCCAATGCCGCGCAAAGCGAAGTTGAAGAAAGTCAAATCAGGGAAAGGAAAAACCAAGCAGAAGCCAACTGAGGCCTCGCCTTATGCCTCGATCGAATTGAGCACTCATGTGACGGGCACCAAGGACAGGAACGCCATCGTCGCATGGTTACCACGTTCATGGGGCTCCATCGATAGCACTGTAAAGAAGGTACAAGAAATCATTGAGCAACACGCATTAGGTTCTGCATTGCTTTGGACCGATGGAAAAGCAGTTTTGATGATGATTCCTCGCGCTTACCCCCGGGTAAAGGCTGCAAAGATTTGCAGAAAAATCGGACTGCCTCGTACAGCTGAAGCGATGCTTGCTAACGATCATGATTGGGTTCGAGTTTCCGCTCGCCAATGGCAGGAGGATGGCTGGGACAAAGACATAGAACCTCTTTGCGTGCTTCAACAAACCGACATCAAAGAAGGTACTACACCATGGTCTGCTCCCCATTTGGTGATGGCAGAGCGGCTTGAACTCCCCTTGGATGTGGCTGAAGAAGCATGTTCAGGCTCAAAGGAACCTGCAATCCGTATTGTGAATCGATCCTAGCAGGTATACATTATATGCTACCCAAACCAGCGTAATTTGTTCCTAAGAGAGCCGAAAGGCGATGACCGAAAATCGATTCGATTGGAATTCACATCGGCTGTGGTGCATGGGAACAGCACCACAGCCACTTTTTAGTCAAAGAAGCAACGCTATGCAACTCGTGAGAGGCTGAAAGATTATGTGCTCAAGCGACTGTATCGGTTCATGGATTGGTGCTTTGGCTCTGTCGATTTGAAAATCGAGGGCGCAGGAGAGAACATCAGCGAGGGATTGAATTGAATATTTATGGCGCAATCATTTTTGTTATCTTCGCCGGTGGTTCAGGTCTCTTCGCGATCTTGGCGTTGACCAATGACGCCACTGCAATCACTACAGATGGAACTGTTATGGAAGGCACCACTTGGGACGAATACGAAGGAACCAGGGAAGAATGCGCAGAAATGGGCTACTACTATGACGAATATGGTGACGAATACCAAGAGTGTGACCGATATGAGACAATTACCTACTACAAGTGCAGCTCAGGCGTTGATTTCAGTTACACGCTCGCAGACGATCCAAATGGAACACTCATTGCAAAGGAAGAAACAATCGGTTGGCTTGAGAGTCCCTCTTCATGCTTAAACGACATTAAATCAGTGTATGCAGTGAATCAAACTGTCACTGTGCACTACCTTTCAACCAACCCTGAGGACGGTTCATTGACCGAACATTTCCCTCCTGGAGTGGGGTATTTTTGCTGCTCCTTGTGCTTCGGCCTGCTTGCAATTCCTGCACTCGTGCTCATGCTAACGAAGAGAGGCCCAAGCGTGGGGGTCAAAACAGGTGGCATGCTTGCCGGCATGCGCCCTCAACGGGTCCCAATCACAACGCCAACCGATTCGAACACAATGGGGGCTCAACCGATGTATGAATATCCCAACCCCCAGAGCACTGGCCAAAACAACCAATCCGGTGGCATGCGAGGCGGCGGAATGGGCGCTGGTGGAATGATGATGATGGCCTCTGGTGCGGCTGGAGGAGCAGCATACAATCCCAGCACGCACCAAGCACAAGCCGTTCACGGAGGAAGCGCATCGCCAGGTCAGCTACCAATTATTTCCGAACAGTTTAGACAAAATATCCAAAGTATTGGAGAGAATTCCTATCTTGAAGGAATGTGTGCTCAAACAGGTAAACCTGTTGATGGCAAGTGGGCGAAATGGACGCTGGAATCTGTCCAAGAAATAGATGGATTGTATTGGATCGTCGCGTCCTCAAAGAACACTCAAGTCTCCAATATGGACAACAGAGCGAGATTTGTATTATCCGGAACCACCCATGATGACCTCATCGAAGGGCATGCGTGGAATGACGGGAAATGGACACCTCATTTTAGCACTGGAAAGCGAAATGGGATGGTTTTCGACCCGCAAAACCCGCCTAATCCGGTGCCGTCAGCGGCCCCGGTTGCAGGGGGCATGGCAGCTTCAAATGCCAATACACAGACTCAAGATGGTCGCAGGAAGCGGTATTCTCCTTCCAAAATGCGAGGCTATGATCGAATCATCAATCAACTGAGATTGAAGGACCAAACCCTTTCAAGCCAAGGAGAAGCGATTCAAAGGATCATGGAATCAAACATGATGGACGCAAAAACGGCTACACAATTTGTCACGTCACCTTACGTCCTCAAAGCACTCGGTCTTGCTGGAGCAGCAGGAGCTGGAGCAGCCATTGGCGCTGGTGTAAACCAAGCATCCCAAACGTCTGAATCGAGGTTGGAAAGCATGAAGAAAGAAGCAGCTGCTTTCTTTGACTCTGCGAAACCCAAGGTGAACACCACGCCCTCTCGACCAGTGGCCAAAGGCGAATCTGATCAGTGCCAGCACCCTTCATGCAGCACTTCGGTAAGTGCCTTTGATTTCCGTTGCTTTGATTGCCGCAGACGCTTCTGTTCGGCGCATAAGGGCACGACATTCCAGTGCGCCGATTGTGCAGATTGAAATCACTCATACACTGACTTTTGATGAAGCCCGATGCGAGGCTCTAATCCCTGAAGTTGTGCGCTTTCGACCAACTTCTTACCGCTCCCACTTCGAACATAGGTCACTTCCCCTGGACTCACGTAATGATTCCAATGCCGTTGATACACCGCTGCTCGTTCTTTGCTTGATGCAAGGCATGCAGGTACTGCATGGTACATCATGACTGAAACACGCTGCTTTCGCAAGTAGACAGCCAACACCTCAGGCATCAATTTTGAGAGCCATGTGTCATCAAAAAACTTTGATGAACGCTCAACCACATACCTTGGCTTATCAAGAGGGCCAAGCGCTTGAGAAAGGGCTATGCTGAACGTTTCCGCTTCATCCGGTGTTGAGTTCTTTAGATGATAGCGAATCCAACCACCTCCACGGTCGCCCCCTGATGGACGGGCTACATGCGTCATCTCGCCCAGTTCCCTCAGAGATTCAACGATCGCATTTGCAATGGCTTGCGTCAAGGACGCGTCAGTCCAGATCTGCTTTTCTACACCAAATTGGAAACCAGAGGAAAATCCAGACGCAGGTTTAGCCTCGACGGCAGGTTTGGCTTCAATGCCAAAGGATTCACCAATCCCCCATAAATCACGAGTATGCGCTCTACTTTTAGCGCGGCGTATCATTTCTTCATTGAACAAGCCCATGCCTTCACTGATCCCCTCTGGGCGTACATCATTGAACGCTGCATGGACATGGCCTACTCCTTTTTCGATGGCACCATCGTCGCACACTCCATACAGTTGCTTGTGCTTTTGTTTGAACCGCTGATAATCGTCGAAACCTTTGGTGAATTCATCTGCAACACAAATGATATCCCAGTTGTTGGCAACCTTCTCTTTCCATTCCTTGTCCAAACGGATGGAGCGCCCTCTCAATTGATTGATGCTCATGCTCGTGGTCACGGTGGTCATATCGACGAGGACGTTGATTCTAGAAGCATCCCATCCTTCCCCTAAGAGCCCTCGAGTTCCAACCAAGCAACGGGTAAAGCCTTCTTGGAAAAATTCGGTGATCATCAGTGAATAATACCGTGGGACCCAATGCCTACCGCGGCCATGAATCTCATGATAACCATCGTGTTCTTCAACGGAAAAAGAAATTTTCAATTCACGCTCTTTGGCCCAAGCGGTTGCGCGTTCCAAGAAACGAACGGACAAATCATCGTCGACAAGGACGGTGCTTCCCGTCATCAGAATCGGGTCAAGATGATCGCCGGCTTGGTGCTTTACGAGGGAGCGAAACACCGCAACAGCGCCACCGGCTTCCTTATCCAAGACACCCTCAACGAGGGCCGTAGCGGAAGTTTTCTCGAAATCAGTCACCACAACCGCCCGAATCGAAGGGCCAAGAGTTTGCATTTCAGCGGTGATGATTTCATTCAACGCATCAACTTTTGAGGAAGCATAGGCCATCACTCTGCCAACTGGTGATGCGCAAGGGCGTGACCCCGTTTCAGTGATTTGAACGCCGAGCATACGCAATCGATCAATAACGGATTTGGAAAGCTCGTGATCTTTCTTGTGCTTGGATAAACGAAGTCCATAACGAACATAGCGATCAAGAACCGAACGGAGCATGCTCATTCTCGACCAAGATTCATCGTGTATTTGCATAGGAATAGGTGGAACGTCTGATGGCAATTTATGGTTGTGTGTCG
>CESU01045350.1_pt1 | contig 16688 bp, 10 predicted proteins | sample 531141 | NCBI WGS metagenome assembly CESU01 (sample SAMEA2621401, study PRJEB7988) | marine metagenome | isolation source: saline water (ENVO:00002010), including
GGTCAATTATTAAAAGATTTAGAAGCTAAAGACTTACTTAAGAATACAATAATCTTTTTCTGGAGTGATCACGGTGGAAACCTTTTGAGACAAAAGCGTGCTGTAGGAAACAGTGGGCTTCACGTCCCTTTAATCATTAGATACCCAAATATGTATAAAGCTGGAGACGTTGAGGATGCATTAGTCTCATTAATGGATTTAGGACCTACTGTCATGTCATTATTAGATATTGAGCCCCCTGACCATACAGACGGTCAGGCATTTGCGGGTCGATATAAAAAAGAATCCAGAGATTATATTTTTGGTTCTGCCGATAGATTTGATGAATCTACAGATATGCAGCGTTCAGTTTTAGATGGACGATTTGTTTATATTAAAAACTTCATGACAGAACTACCTCTAATTTTTAGAAATAAATACCGAGAGAAAGTTCCCATGAATAAGAAACTAATTGATATGGACATTAACAGAGAATTAAGTGGAGATGCAGCTTATATTTTTATGAAAACAAAACCTGTTGAGGAGCTTTATGATTTACGTACAGATCCCCATGAAGTTCATAATTTAGCCTTTAACCCAGCTTATGAATCGAAACTTATGGAATTAAGAACGGCCCTTTCCAAATGGCAAACAGACATCGACGATCAAGGGTTTAAACCAGAAAGTGAAATTATTAAAGGGTTTTGGCCTAATATGATTCAGCCAGTAACATCAGATGTAATGATCAAGATTAACTCAGATGGTCTTGTTCAAATGTCTTGCGACACTAATGGTGCTTCAATTGGCTATCAAACAGAAGCTATGATAGGCGATGACCGTTGGTTGTTATACACAGAACCAATTAATATTACTTTCACTCAAAAGCTAATGGCTAGAGCCATACGAATTGGATATAAAGCATCAAATATTACATCAAACTAAATTTTATTATGAATTTAATTTACAAAGTAAGTATCTTACTCATAGGAATTGTCTCATTACCTCAGACTATTATAAGTCAGGAACAATCCGAAAAACAAAATATTCTTTTCATTTCTATTGATGACTTTAGACCTAAGATCAGTTCATATGGTGAAACAAAAATGATTACTCCTAATATTGATAAATTAGCTTCTGAAGGTCTCCAGTTCAATAATGCATATACTAATATAGCTGTATGTGGTGCAAGTCGAGCAAGTTTGATGACTGGAATTCGCCCAAGCCTAAATAGGTTTAATGATTTTTCTAGTAGAGCACAGGTTGATACTCCTCAGGCCATTTCTTTAAATCAACTATTTATGGATAATGGCTATGAAACAATTTCCTATGGAAAGATTTATCACCACTCAGATGATTTTCAACAGCACTGGTCAGAAAAAGATAAGGGACAAATTCAATCTGACTTTCAGGATCCCAAATCAATTGTAAGAGTAAATAACGCAGAAAAAGGAGAGTATGGCAATAAGAATCTCACATATGAATATCCGGATGTAGATGATTATGCATACAATGATGGCAAAATAACACAAAATGCCATCTATAAATTAAAAGAATTGAAAAAAGATGATCAACCATTTTTTATGGCTGTAGGATATGTATCTCCACATTTACCTTTTATACAACCCAAAAAATACTGGGACATGTACGACCATGATTCTATACAACTAGCTGATAACAGCTACCAACCAGAGAATTCTCCGTTTATTGCCATTGAGGCTCAGCATAATTCAGCAGAGCTTAGAAAAAATTATTTAGACATTCCAGCACAAGGAAAATTAGATGATGATTTGGCACGAAATCTTATTCACGGTTATTATGCAAGTGTTAGCTACATGGATGCCCTTATAGGGGAACTTATTAAAGAGTTAGATGATTTAGGGTTAAGAGAAAACACAACCATTATACTATGGAGTGACCACGGCTATTTTTTAGGTGAACATGGTTTTTGGTGCAAGCATAGTACCTTTCATGAAGCGGTTAAAATTCCATTTATCATGTCATCTCCTGGCTATGCTAAGAATCAAATCACTGACTCTTTTACAGAACTTGTAGATGTGTATCCAACGCTCTGTGAGCTTGCTAATATCACACCTCCTGATTACATTCATGGAAAAAGTTTAACCCCCGTTTTGAAAAATCCTTCAATACAATTGAAAGATGAAATATATACCCGTTACAAGCAAGGAGAGGCCGTTATTGATGCAAATTATTCTTATACAGAATTTTATCGTGGTAAAACCTATGTGGGTAATATGATGTATGATATGAAAACTGATTTGAAACAAAATATAGACATCTCAAAAATTCCAGCCAATGCAAAACTTGTAAAAATGTATAGCCAAAAATTAAAAGTGATGCGCAATTTTGTAGATAAAGACCCTATAAATTAATATTAAATTATGTTTATTTAAAACTTAAAATTATGTAAGTTCTGATTGACGAGTTATCAATTAGATCTATTTCCTCAAAATTCATACTTTTAACTCCATAGTTTTATAAATAGTATGCGAGTGTTCTTGTTTTGAGACTGTAATATAATTGACAATAAAAATGTTAAATGTCTAATTATGATTAGAAGCTGTATTTTAATAGTATTTTATTTAATCTCTTTCGGGTTAACTTCTCAAAACTTTTATGTTTCTGATGGAACAGGCTCAGATGCCAACGATGGCTCTGAATTATCCCCTTTTAAAACGATTAATAAAGCAATTTTAGAAGTTGAAGCAGGCGGAACGGTTTATGTAATGAACGGAACTTACCGAAATTCAGGTTATGGCTCTGTAAATGTTTCTACAAGTGCTAATATGAATAATCCTCATGTAGTTACGATTAATAAATCAGGAACTGAAGGAGCTTACATTACATTGAAAAATTACCAAGGGCATTCTCCCAAAATTCAGTTTGATGGCCGTGGAGGTATTGTAATTTCTAACAATATGAATTATATAGTAATTGAAGGTTTTGAAGTTGAAGGACCTTCGGCTTCAATTTCATATGATGTAGCATTTGCTGATAGAGAGTTTAAAGTTTTAGCAGCTTCAAATGAAAATGACGCCATAACTTATAACCATAGTTATTTTTCAGGGAAGGGTATTTGGGGAGGCTACGGCGCTCATCATCACATTATTATTAGAAATAATTCCGTTCACGATACTCCAGGTTCAGCAATTCGGTTTAACGATTCAGACCACATTACTATTGAATATAATGAAGTTTACAACGCTACATGGTGGACTTCATCAGCCTCTAGTGCTATTGTTTATGCTGAAACAATTGCTACAGATGGCGATAATTCAACAGCTATTAAAATGATCATGCGAGGGAATGTCGTTTACAACAATTGGAATCGAATTCCTTTTTTTGTTACTCAACTTCCAGATAATTCAGGAAATACAAATCCAAATTATGGAACAGCTGATTATAATAGTATTTTGGATGGTCAGGGACTTTATGTTACTCGAAGTGATGATGATTATGTTGGTACATTTTTATTTGAAAATAATCTTTGTGTTAACAATGGCAAAAACGGTATTAATTTCGATAATTCGTTAGGAGCCTCAGCTATTTTTCAAAATAATACTTTGTACTATAATGGTGTACATGAAATAATCCAAGATTTATCAGTTGACGATGGAAATCCTAGTCATCGTGGGCAAAAAGTAGGAGGGATTAAAGCAAATAGAGTAGTAAATGCTACGGTAGTAAATAACATAGTGGTTACAAGAGATAATTTATTCTCAGCTTTAGAGCTTCAGAATATTAGCGGATCAAGAAATGTAAGTAATAATATTTTTCTAAATGGTAAACTCCCTTCCGACGATAATGGCATTCCATATAATTATGTTTCTTGTTGTAATATGATAGATGTTGATCCGCTATTTACATCTGTTCCAATAGAAGTTAATGGAGCGATAGATATTTCACTAACAAACTTTGAACTTTCTGCTGACTCACCAGCAATTGATTCAGGTAATCCAAATTTTTCTCCGCTCAATGATATTAACGGAAACCCTCGAACTGAAAGTGACAATGATGCTGTATCGTCAACTAGCTTTGAAAACTCTACAGATGGATGGGTACCTTGGGGTGCAACAGTTTATATTAGTTCTGAGACCTCACAATCAGGAATTAGTAGTCTCTTTGTTTCTGAAAGATCAGCAAATTGGCACAGTCCAAGACTTTTTTTAGATAACTTATTAGTTGAAGGAGAAACATATACTTTTTATGTTTCAGTTAAATTGTCACCTGGGGTATCGGGAACTGCTAATTTGACTTTGAGAACTAATGTTGATGGTTCCGATCCTGTTTACACTAGTTTTTATTCAAATTCAATTCCAGTTTCAGACGAGTACTGGACAGTCCTTAGTGGAGATTACACCCATTCTTCTGAACCAGATAGCTTTTGGATTTATGTTAAAGGCCCTAGTTTGGAAGATGGAATTACAGGCAGTTTTTTTATTGATGATTTTTCTCTTGTTACACAAGGATCAGCTCCTGTAGATTTTTCAAATTCTGAGAACATAGTAGATATTGGAGCTTATGAATATATAGATCCATCCTTAACAATTAATTCTCTTAGTTTAAATTTGCAAGAGAGTTTTATCTATCCAAATCCAGCAATAAATAAAGTTACCATTTCAGGAATAAATTCTAAAACTACTATTCTTATCGTTGATCTACTCAGTAAAAAATATAACTTAACGAAAATAATTCAAATGGAGTTAAATTCAGTCTCTATTGATGTTAGTAGTCTAAAATCAGGGCTTTATTTTATTATAGTTGAAAGTGATAACAAATCAAGAACATTTAAGCTATTAAAACAGTAGTGTTCAAATAAATTAATAAAATGAAAATAAATATAACCAAATTTACCGTTACGATTATTGTATTGATAATTGTGTCTTTTTTAAGTTGTGCTAATGGATTATATAAATCAAATATTGACATAAAATTCTCTTTGAGTGATAAATATAAAGACCTGTTTTACATTGGAGCAGCCATCAATGAAGACATTATCATGGGCAGAGACTTACAGTCCGAAAATATAGTAACATCTGAATTTAACTCTGTCACTCCTGAGAATTCTTTAAAATGGATGTATGTTCAGCCATCTCCCAACAAGTTCAATTTTGTTGCTGCGGATAGGTATGTTGAATTAGGCACAAAAAACAACATGTATATTGTCGGTCATGCCTTAGTTTGGCATAACCAGCTTGCGGATTTCATGAAGAATAAGATCAGTCCTGATGAATTCAATAAACATGTAGAAACTCACATTGACAGAGTTGTTTCTAGGTACAAAGAGAGGATTGACGCATGGGACGTTGTCAATGAGGCTTTTAATGAAGATGGGTCGCTTAGAGAGTCTATTTTTAAAAAGCAGATGGGTGACAATTATATTGAAGACGTTTTTAAATTAGCTAAAAAAGCAGATCCTAACGCCGATTTGATTTATAATGACTATAATCTATATAAACCTGCTAAACGAGCTGGAGTTCTAAGAATGGTAAAAAAACTTCAAAACAATGGGACCAAGATCAGTGCAGTTGGAGTTCAAGCCCATTGGAGTTTGAAATTTCCTAGTTTAAATGAAATTGAACAAATTATACTAGATATTTCTGATTTAGATATTGATGTCATGTTTACAGAAATAGATATCACAGTATTGCCAAATCCTTGGGAATTAGTTGGAGCAGAAGTAACTCAAAATTTTGATAAATTTGAGGGGGATCCAAAAATGGACCCTTATCCAAATGGTCTTCCAGATGAGATCGAAGCTCAATTAGCAAAGCGTTATCAAGATATTTTTAAGCTATTTATTAAACATCAAGACAAAATTAGTAGAGTTACATTTTGGGGTGTAATGGATAGGCACTCTTGGCTCAATGATTGGCCAATAAAAGGACGCACTAATTATCCTCTATTATTCGATCGGAACTACCAACCAAAATCAGCCTTCAAAATGTTGTCTAACCTTTTAGATAATTAATTACTAATTTAAAGAAAAAAGATGAGTTCAATTTCAGAAAAATTATCGGTTAGGGAAAAAATAGGTTATAGTTTAGGTGACCTTGCTGCTAACTTAGTTTTTCAAACTCTAATCACTTATCTGGCCTACTTTTATACCGATATCTATGGTCTAGAAGCAAATACTGCTACGGCAATTATATTTTGGGTAGGATTTATTGCTGCGTTAGGATTTAACCCTATAGTGGGGGCTATAGCCGATCGTACTCATTCTAAATGGGGTAAGTTTAGACCTTGGATTTTATGGACGGCAGTTCCTTTAGGTGTTGTGTCTGTATTGGCCTTTAGCACCCCTGACTTTGATTATCAAGGAAAAGTGACGTATGCAGTTATAACCTACACTTTACTGCTCTTGCTTTACGCGGCTAGCAACCTGCCATATTCCGCATTAAGTGGCGTTATCACGGGAGACATGAAAGAGAGAAATAGCATTTCTTCCTATCGATTTGTTGCCGTTATGTTTGCACAGTTTTTTGTCCAGGTGTTTATGCTGCCTATTATTATTTATGCTGGAGAAGGAGATAAAGCAGTAGGGATGGAGCTTGTCATGACTTGGTTAGCAGTAATAGGAACGGTAATGCTGTTAATTACTTTTGTCACCACTAAGGAGAGGATTGTTCCAACAGCCGAACAAAAATCTACTTTTGTTGAAGATATACTAGATTTAATAGAAAACAGACCATGGCTAATCATGCTTGTTTTAACGACATTAACTTTTATATCCTTAGCGATGAAGGGGGGAGCTTATGTCTATTATTTTGAGAACTATGTAGATAATACTCGTTTGACGAATTTTATAAGCCCCATTTTAGATTTTTTATCATCCGTTGGGGTTAATTTCTTTGGGAATGATCCGGTTTCAGCAGGCTTTGGACTGTTTAATGCAGGAGGTATAATATTTATGATTATAGGAATTGGATTGTCCAAATCACTGGCTGATGTATACGGCAAAAGAAATGTTTTTGGCTTCTTTTTATTTGTATCTACGTTATTTATAATTTTATTTTATTTTTTCGATAAATCATCTGTTGAACTTATGTTTGGAGCGCAAGTTTTACATGGGTTATTTTATGGAATTACCATCCCTTTATTGTGGGCTATGATTGCTGATGTTGCAGATTACTCAGAATGGAAAAATAATCGTAGAGCCACTGCTATTATTTTTTCAGCAATGATGGTTGGTTTGAAATTGGGTCTCGCTATCGGTGGTGCTTTGGTTGCAAAAATATTAGGATCCTATGGATACCTTCCCGGAATTGAAAATGGGCAAACAGAATTAGCTATACATGGAATAAAAATGTTAGTTAGTATTTATCCATCTATTCCATTTTTAATTGGAGTCGTATTGTTATTCTTCTATGAAATTAATAAAGATATGGAATCACAAATTGAAACAGATTTAAAACAACGAAGAACGAATTAGATAACCAAACATGCCAGAAGAATCAATTGATCATATTAATTTTGAGGATTTAAATAATAAAGCGCTATCAAAGCCACTTGTCAGTCATATTTATACTGCAGATCCTTCTGCTCATGTTTTTGATGGTAAAATTTATATTTACCCATCACATGATATTGATGCAGGTGAGGCTTTTGATGATTTAGGAAGTCATTTTGCTATGGAGGATTACCATGTATTATCCATGGATTCTATTGAAAGTGATGCTGTAGATAATGGAGTAGCTTTACATGTCAAAGATGTTCTATGGGCAAAACAGCAAATGTGGGCTCCAGATGCTAATGAGAAAAACGGGAATTATTACTTGTTTTTTCCAGCCAAGGATTATGAAGGAGTTTTTCGAATAGGTGTAGCCATCAGCAATTCTCCAACAGGTCCATTTAAGGCTCAGTTAGAGGCTATTAAAGGAAGTTTTTCTATAGATCCAGCGGTTTTTAAAGACGATAATGAGGACTATTACATGTATTTTGGTGGGCTTTGGGGTGGTCAATTACAGCGTTGGAGGACAGGTGTGTTTAATGCATCTCAACCGGACAGTCCTACAGCATTTATTCCCGATGCTAATGACCCTGCCTTGTTACCATTTGTAGCTAAGATGTCAGACAATTTGTTGGAATTTACTGAAGAGCCAAAGGAACTTCAAATTCTAGACGAGAATGGACAACTATTAAAGTCTGGAGATACAGACCGACGATTTTTTGAAGCCGCCTGGATGCATAAACACAAAGGCAAGTATTATTTCTCGTATTCAACAGGAGACACACATTTTATTTGTTACGCGATAGGGGATAACCCTTATGGACCATTTACTTATATGGGACGTATTTTAAATCCTGTTGTCGGTTGGACTTCTCACCATTCTGTTTGTGATGTAGATGGAAAAACCTATTTATTTTACCATGACTCGTCTCTTTCAAAAGGCGTAACTCATTTACGATCTGTAAAGGTTGCTAAGATATCATACAGATCAGACGGTTCTATAGTTACTTTAAACCCCTATTAATCATGTTTTTAAATTTTTATTTAGTGAAATTTAAACCTATATTTAAACTTGTAATACTTTTAGGAGTCCTAATTTATATAACTAAGCAATGAATCAAACAGATCTTGTACATCTATATTGGCGCGCTGGATTTGGAGCTAAACCTTCACTGATTGCTGATTCTAAAAAGCTAAGCAAGATAAATACCGTTAACGGATTATTTTATACTTCCAAAAAAACAGAAACAATTAAATTAGATTTATCTGATTTTGGAGATTACTTTAATACTCCATACAATAAGCTAAGGAAAAATTTAGGAGATGCAGAATCTCGAAAATTAAGACAGAAAAGTCAAAAAAAAGTTAGAGAATTAAACTTTATATGGCTTAATAAAATGGCAAGCTCTGAGCAGGTTCTTAGAGAAAAAATGACTTTATTTTGGGCTAATATATTTGTTTGTAAGGATACTCACATCCTTCATGTTCTAAAATTTAATAACACACTACGCACGTATGCTTTAGGGAATTTTGTGGATTTTGTCAAAGCAATCTCTAGGTCTGCTTCGATGCTCAAATACCTTAACAATAACCGAAATTTTAAGAAAAAACCAAATGAGAATTTTGCTCGTGAACTCATGGAGCTATTTACTCTAGGTATTGGGAATTATACTGAGTCTGATATTAAAGAAGCGGCAAGAGCATTCACTGGCTGGAGTTTCAAACCAAATGGCGACTATGTATTAAGAGTTTCCAAACATGACACGGATTCTAAAACTTTTTTAGCAGAAAACGGGAATTTTGGAGGCGATGAAATTATAGATATTATTACAAAACAACGGGCTTGCGCAAAGTTTATATGCTCTAAAGTATATCGCTATTTTGTTAATCCTATTGAAGACATCGATCATATTGAAGAACTAACAACTGTGTTTTATAAAGATTACAACATAGAAAAATTAATGCGTTATTTGTTTATGACTGACTGGTTCTATGATGATAAAAATATTGGGGTGAAAATCAAATCTCCTATTGAGCTAATGGTTGGAATGCAAAAAGTGGTTCCTTCTTTGTTTAAGAAACAAAATCAGGTCATATACCTTCAAAAAATGATGGGTCAAATACTTTTGTATCCTGTTAATGTAGCCGGTTGGAAAGGAGATCGCTATTGGATTGATTCGAACTCATTAATGTTCCGTTTAAAACTACCTGCTTTAGTATTTAGTAATGGTCAAATTAGTTTGATGTCCAAGGGAGAGTTTGAAGATACCTTCAAAGAATTTTACAAGAATAAAAAGCAACGGTTTTCAGTGGATGACAATGAGCGTGCATATTTTGAAACGCATTATTCTAAATGGTCTTTTAATGAATTAAGTGAAATATTAGTTGTCCCTCGAATTGATGTGGATACTAGTAAAATGTTAAAAGCTTACCAGTCTCAAAATTCATTTCAATATTGTATTCAACTAATGTCCATTCCTGAATACCAATTGTGTTAATTCAATAGATTATGAAAAGAAGAGATTTTTTAATTAAAAGTTCGATGGCGAGTAGTGTGGTACTCGTTCCAAGTTTCATGAAAGCTTTTGAAAGCTTAGACCCTCGATTGTTCGGATATAAAAAACTGGTAGTTATTCAGTTGTCAGGTGGGAATGATGGTCTAAATACATTGATTCCTTACAGAAATGATTTGTACTACAGTAATCGTCCAGGGATATCAATACCCAAAAACAGACTTATTGATATGAACGGAGAGCTAGGTCTTAATGAAAACCTATCCCCCTTAAAAGCGTTGTATGATAAAGGGTATTTATCAATTATCAATAACGTGGGATATCCAAACCCCAATAGATCTCATTCTAGGTCTACAGACATATGGCATACAGCCAGTAATGCCTCAGAGTATTTAGATTCTGGATGGATGGGACGCTATATTGATAAGTATGGAAAAAAACCTTACACTGGAATTGAAGTAGACGACTCTTTATCACTAATTCTTAAGGGAAGAACTATTAATGGGGTGGCAACCAAAGATGCTAAAAAGATGTTTAACAATGCAAAAACGCCCTTCTTTAGTAAAGTACTTGAAACCCAAACCGAGATGCATTTAAGTGAACACAACCTTGGGTATTTATATAAAACAATGGTTGGCGCTAAGTCTTCTGCTAAGTATATTTACGAAACTAGTAAGACATCAAATAGCACAAAGTCTTATCCGAACAATCCGTTTGCAAAACAATTAAAAACTACAGCAGAATTTATTAATTCTAAGCTTGAAACCAAAGTATATTACGTTTCTATGGGGGGATTCGATACCCATGCAAATCAAGCCAATAGACAATCGCGATTACTCAAGACGTATAGTGAGGCAATGGATGTTTTTGTGAAAGACTTGGAAGCTTCTGATTCCTTTAAAGATACATTGATACTAACCTTTTCTGAATTTGGAAGGCGTGTTCAACAAAATGCAGCTGGCGGTACAGATCATGGCGCTGCAAATAATCTTTTTGTGATTGGAAAAAACCTTAAGAAACCAGGGCTGTATAACGATAGTCCGGATTTAATGAATTTAGATAAAAATGGAGATCTGAAGTATACTATTGACTTTAGAAGTGTGTATGCGACTTTATTAGATCAATGGCTTGATGCGAGCCACTCAAAAGTGTTAGGGAGCTCTTTTGAAACTCTTGATTTTATATAATTCATAGATTTTGATTTTTAAATTTATTTTAGCTTCATTTTTTTTAGTGTTTGCTTCATCTGTTTTACTTTGTAAGCCATATTTAAAATATTTTTGATTAATGCCAATAAAGATTTATGCATACTAAATACAATATAGGATTTGATATAGGAAGTTCTTCTGTGAAAGTGGCCTTAGTTGACGCCGAAACTGGTAAAAATGTACTAAGCCTTCATGAGCCTCCTCACGAAATGTCTATCATTTCAGAACAGAATGATTGGGCAGAACAAAACCCTAATGATTGGTGGGACTATATTTGTGCTGCAACCAAAAGAGTGATTAGAGAGTCTAAAATTGATGCCTCTAAAATTGATGCGGTTGGAATATCTTACCAGATGCATGGGCTAGTAGTTTTAGACAAAAGTGGAACACCACTTAGAAATTCAATTATTTGGTGTGACAGTCGAGCGATACAAATTGGAAATACTGCTTTTGAAGTTAATGGACCTGAAAAATGTGTAGAGCACCTTCTTAACTCTCCAGGTAATTTTACTGCTTCAAAATTAAAATGGGTTAAAGAACATGAGCCTGAACTCTATGCAAAAATTCATAAATTTATGTTGCCGGGGGATTATATAGCTTACAAGCTAACAGCTCAAATGAATACTACCAAAAATGGGTTGTCTGAAGGCATACTATGGGATTATAAAACAGATACAATTGCTCAATGGCTTTTAGATTACTATGGAGTCGATTCGAACTTATTACCAGAGATTGTAGCTAATTTCACTACACAAGGGACTGTTACTAAAACAGCTGCTTCTCAAACAGGGTTACCTGAAGGGATACCAATTACTTATAGAGCTGGTGATCAACCTAATAATGCCTTATCATTAAACATCTTAAGAAATGGAGAAGTTGCAGTCACAGGCGGAACCTCAGGAGTTATTTATGCAGTAACTAATAATACCAACTCAAAGGAGGTTTCTAGAATCAATAATTTTGCACATGTCAACTATAATGCCGCGATGCCTTCGGTTGGTAAGTTGTTGTGTATTAATGGTGCCGGGATTATGTACCGATGGCTTCGAAACCAAAGTGGTGACGATTCATATGAAGTAATGAACATCCAGGCCGGAAAAGTTGATATTGGATCTGACGGGCTTTCAATCATTCCTTTTGGAAATGGTGCAGAACGTATGTTAGACAATAAAAACATAGGGACTCAATTTTGTAATATTAACTTAAACAAACATAGCAAAGGACATTTATACAGAGCGGCCCTCGAAGGGATTGCTTTTTCTTTTGTTTACGGAATGGAGATTTTGAAAAATGACAACGCAGTAATTAACGTCATAAGAGCTGGTAATGACAACTTATTTAGATCTGAAATATTTTCAAATACACTTGCTACTCTTATTGGTCACGAAATTGAAATATATAATACTACAGGCGCTGTCGGGGCTGCAAGAGCAGCTGGTCTTTTAGACGGAGATTTTGATAAATTTGGAAAAAATATCACTGATAATGATCATGTAATGACCTTCGTGCCGTTAGAAAATAAAGTCCCCTACTTAGAGGCATACCAAATATGGAAAAACGAATTAGAAATTTTATTAAAAAATAAATTATGAGTTCATCATCATCAAAAGAATACTTTAAAGGAATTGATCCTATTAAATTTGAAGGAAAAGAGTCTGACAATCCTTTAGCATTTAAATATTACAATCCAAGTCAAATAGTTGCCGGGAAAACAATGCGTGAACACTTTAAGTTCGCCATCGCTTATTGGCATACATTCTGCGGGCAAGGATCAGATCCATTTGGTCCAGGAACTCAGCGTTTTGCATGGGACCAATCTTCAGACCCTATTCAAGCAGCTAAAGATAAAGCAGATGCTGCCTTTGAGTTCATTGGAAAAATGAGCTTTGATTATTTTTGTTTTCACGATTATGATTTAGTGCAAGAAGCGCCAACATTTGCGGAGTCTGAAAAAAGATTAGCTACGATTGTTGATTATATCAAGCAGAAAAAAGTGGAAACAGGAACTAAGCTGCTCTGGGGAACTGCAAATTGTTTTTCAAACCCTCGTTACATGAATGGTGCGTCTACGAATCCAGATTTTAATGTCATGGCAAGAGCAGGTGGACAGATAAAACTTGCATTAGATGCTACAATCGCTTTAAAAGGAGAAAATTATGTGTTTTGGGGGGGGCGTGAAGGCTACATGTCATTATTAAACACAGACATGGGTCGAGAATTAGACCACATGGGACGGTTTTTAGCTACTGCAAGAGATTATGCAAGATCACAAGGCTTTAAAGGAAATTTCTTTATTGAGCCTAAGCCAATGGAGCCCATGAAGCATCAATATGATTTTGATTCTGCAACAGCTATTGGTTTTTTGAAAGAATACGGCTTAGAGAATGATTTTAAAATTAATATTGAAGTAAACCATGCAACACTGGCCCAACACACAATGCAACATGAGCTGGCTGTCGCTGCTAAAGCAGGGATGTTAGGAAGTATAGATGCCAATCGAGGAGATTATCAGAACGGATGGGATACTGATCAGTTTCCTAATAATATTCAAGAAACAACTGAAGCAATGCTTGTATTCCTTGAAGCTGGAGGTCTTAAGGGTGGTGGAGTTAACTTTGATGCTAAAATTAGAAGAAATTCAACCGACTTAGATGATGTATTTCATGCCCATATTGGAGGGGCTGATACTTTTGCCAGAGCTTTAATTACAGCAGATAAAATAATGACTTCTTCTTCATATAACTCTCTCAGAGAACAGCGGTATAGTACATTTGATAGCGGAAAAGGAAAGGATTTTGAAGCAGGAAAGTTAGATTTAAATGACCTCTATAAAATTGCCATGGAAAATGGTGAATTAACTCTTCAAAGTGGAAAGCAAGAGTTGTTTGAAAATATAATTAATCAATACATATAATAATATTTAAAGTTAATTATGAATCAACTATTTTTAGCAATTAAGTCCGTTTTAGAAAGTTTAGATTGGATAGTTCTTGGGATTTATTTTTTAGCGTTAATAGGCGTTGCTGTTTGGGTTGTTTTACAGAAAAATAATACAACTGAAGATTATTTTCTAGCTGGAAGAAATGTAGGCTGGTTTGTAATTGGTGCTTCTATTTTTGCATCAAATATTGGGTCGGAGCATGTAGTCGGATTAGCAGGAACCGGATTTGAATCTGGGACTCCAATGGCGCACTACGAATTACACGCTTGGATAGTTCTATTATTGGGTTGGTTGTTTTTGCCTTTTTATATTAGAAGTGGTGCCTTCACGATGCCCGAGTTTTTAGAAAAGCGGTTTGATAGTCGCTCGCGCTGGTTTTTGTCGCTATTTTCTTTAGTTGCCTATGTTCTTACTAAAGTGTCTGTTACAATTTATGCTGGTGGTATAGTGGTATCAGAATTACTTGGAATTCCATTTTGGTATGGGGCTATTGGCATTGTCATATTCACTGGTATATACACCGTAATAGGAGGGATGAAAGCAGTGATTTACACTGAGACCTTACAGACTGTAATTTTGATTTTAGGATCGGTTTGTATTACCTATTTAGGTCTCCAAGAAGTTGGTGGATGGACTCAATTGCGCGAAACCGTAATCGCTGTCAGCCCTGACCATTTTAATATGTGGCGTCCAATGAATGACCCTGATTTTCCTTGGACTGGCTTATTATTTGGAGGTACTATTGTTGGTATTTGGTATTGGTGTACAGATCAATACATTGTTCAAAGAACTTTAGCAGCAAATAATATTAAAATAGGGCGTCGAGGAGCTATTTTCGGCGCTTATTTAAAATTGTTACCTATATTAATTTTTCTAGTGCCTGGTATTATTGCCTTCGCATTATCAATTCAAAATCCTGAGGTTTTTGCAATTGATAAAGCAGATAAAGCTTTTCCAATGTTAGTTAAATATTTATTACCAGTAGGATTAAAGGGTTTAGTAGCTGGAGGTTTGATGGCAGCATTAATGAGTTCTCTTGCTTCAGTTTTTAATTCTTGCTCTACGATATTCACTATCGATATTTATCAAAAATTAAAACCCAATAAATCAGATAAGGAATTACTTAATACAGGAAGAATAGCAACTATTTTCATTGTTGTTTTGGGTATTATATGGATTCCAATTATGGAAAAGATAGGTGGAGGTGTAATGTATCAATATCTACAAAATGTCCAATCTTATATAGCACCTCCAGTTACCGCAGTGTTTTTATTAGGAATTATTTGGAAACGAGTAAATTCACAAGCAGCAATTACTACCCTTTTAGCAGGTTTAGTTTTATTGATTATGCGCTTAGGATCAGAAATTTACTATCAGTCAGAAATTATTTCTAATGAGGCGGTTAATAGTGTTTGGTTTACATTTGCAACAATTAATTTCTCTCATATGGCCATCTTTATGTTTGTATTTTCTGTTATGCTCTGTATCTCAATCAGTTTATTGACTACAGCTCCTAATTATAAAACAATTATTGGATTGTCTTATGGAACACTTTCAGAAAAACAGAAGCTTGATAATAAAAACAGTTATGACCGAATAGATGTAGTTCTTTCTGTTCTACTAGTGTTATTAGTAATTGGAATTTTAAGCTATTTTACAACATAGATTAAACTCATTATGAGTTTTTTGTCTAAAAATTAAACTTAAATAAATCTCTGTATGCGAATAAAATTAAATATTAACTTTTCGTTATTGCTCTTTGTTTTATTTAATTATAGCTGTCAAAGTAAGTCTATCATCTCTGATAATGATGACAATGCTCCTATTGGCTATGTATTATCTTCCAAAACTATTTATGTACCCCAATCTATTGACGGAACTATACAAAATCGCCCTGTGATTATTCAAACTCCAAATGAAATTGATTTTGATATAAATTATCCTTTAGTTTTTGCCTTTCATGGACGAGGAGGTTCTAATACTAGTTGGGTCAATACTTTAAATGATTACACAACTAGTGGTGCATTTATTGGAATTTATCCACAAGGATATCTGGATTGTTGGAATTTAGGACCTGAGCCTTCAAATGCAGATGATGTGGAGTTTGTAAATCTCATTGTTGAAGAATTACAAAATTACAGTAATTTAGATTTTGATAAAATGTATGCTATAGGAACTTCTAATGGTTCAGGAATGGTTAATAAATTAGCAATAGAAACAAGTCATTTTATGGCCATATCACCTGTTGCTTCTCAACTTATAGAGAGTCTTCCACTTTTAGAATCGACAAATCCTATTTCTGTATTTCAAGTTAATGGTGCTGCAGATGAAACTATTCCTATTAATGGTGGAACTAAATTTGGTCACGTCTTTTTGGACGCTTACCAAAGTGCTGAGCTATGGGCTAATCATTTCAATTGTTCAGAGAATCTTCAGGTGAATATATTAGGCGAAGATACTTTGACCATATTTGAATCTTGTGATGAAAACAAAGAAGTCAGATACCTTAGGATTGAAAATGGGGGCCACAATTTAAACTTAAATATATTATTTCCAGAAATATGGGATTTTTTCCAACG
>CESU01107527.1_pt1 | contig 16552 bp, 18 predicted proteins | sample 531141 | NCBI WGS metagenome assembly CESU01 (sample SAMEA2621401, study PRJEB7988) | marine metagenome | isolation source: saline water (ENVO:00002010), including
ACTGCTGTTTTTTTGTGGCTCTTGTATTTCATCATAAGCCGATGATGCATGTGGTTTTGATCGGGATTGAATGGGGATATTCCGCGGATCGTGCGCAAAAAGAAAACACGCAGCGTATCCACAAGTGGGTAAGCCAAAATTGCCATGGCAAGTACAGGACGAGATAGCTCTGATAAAGCTTCGGGGATAAGTGCAGCGGGGGTCTGGATAACACTGGTTGATAGTGCATACCCAATGAGACCTAAGACCAATGATCCGCAGTCGCCTAAGAAGATTCGAGCCGGTGCGAAATTAAATATTAAAAACCCCAGCATTGCGCCCAAAACAGTCAGTGAAAGGATTGCCTCGGGCAGTTGGCCCGTCATAAGGAACCATGCAGAGAATGTGGCCATAGCGATCGCCGAGTACCCTCCCGCCAAACCATCAATGCCATCAATCAGATTCCAAGCGTTGACTACTACGATGTAAACGAACAAGGAAAACATAGTCGCCAAAATTTCAGGCATTTTTTCGATTCCAAAGAGTCCGCCAAATCCATCGATTCGAAAACCTCCGTATGTGACGAGTAAACCACCAATAATCAAATGGACCAGCAGTTTCTTAGAGGCTGTCATGCCAATTAAGTCATCTTTTAGGCCCATGGTAAATACAATCGTTAAGCACGAAACAAGTATCGCATAGCTTGTGAAAACCTCGGGAGAGGGAGTGTCTCCCATGGCGAGCCAGAAGAATCCGTTGGTTAGGATTGTAAAAAACACAATAACTCCACCAATCGTAGGTACGCTGCGTTGATGAATCTTTCTTGGATCTCTGGGCTCGTCGACTAGCCGTTTCAATTTTGCCACCTTGATGAGGTAAGGCAACCCCAAAATGGTGATAAAAAAAGCTGAGACAACGACGGTAACAATCATGGTATCGAAACTAGGATAAAGTATACCCTACTCACGTTGACTGTATTTATAATTTTGATGCAGTTAGTGTTAACAAGAACACACTTTTACAGGCGATTTAATGTTTCGTTAACGGTCATTTCCAGTCTGATACTGCAGCACAAAGACCTATGGAATACCAATGATACCCTGTTTCAAGATTGCCGAGGGGGTTAACTCTACCAATGCTGCATTGAAGTCGCAGAGGCCACGTATGCTGGATCAAATAGGTCGACTGGATTTGCACGCTAGTCGCAGCACTGCTTTGTTCAGCGATTGCCGAAAGACGCCCTCTATTGCGAATCTTTGCGCTTCCTTCAATACGTACAGATTCATTCCAGGTTCCTTGAGTCGGCATGCCCGCATGATTGAAAACTGCAATTTGTGGCCCCGAAGTTTCGGGGGCAAGGGCTTCATATTCATAGCATGTCGCGCATGCAACATCGGATTGCCGATAAGCTTCGACGATCAACTCGAAACATTTTGTTTCCAATCGCATGCCCGCAAGTGAAGTCAACGCATGGATTTTCCGGAAGGAGTCATTGCTTCCGATGGATCGGCGGTTGTTGCCTCCGATGTCAAACGATTGTTGCACGAATATCACCGCTCGTCCCGTTGAGAGAAAGCGGAAGTGCAGCTGGCTTTCGGCCGCCAATGAGTGGCGCATCGCCCGATACTCATCATTCTCGCTCATCCCCAGTGTTTCCCAACCCGCTGGCGCGGAGGAAACAGACTTTTCACGGATGAATTGGTATGCACCTTGTACCGTCCAGTGAGGCTTAATTTCCCAAGCATGTCGCAAAGTGGAGACGTGTGAACGCTTGAGCAATGACTCTGCAGTTGCTCCTAATGGACCTCGCTGATCTGACATCCATTGAGAAATAGAAACCTCGGTGCGGTGGTTCTTTCGCTTCAAACCAACCCGCGCATAAGGAGCGGGTACAGCCGTTTTTGAAATCAGGGCACTGGCCCTGCCGGCACCAAAGTGCATGGCGTCAATCCCCGCATCAGCACTCCAAATCCCGTTGCTCCAACCGGTCCATCCGCGCGACCGTGATACATCGTAGTAGGCCTGCTCAACAGTGTTCCAAGAATTGTCTCGGCCCAGTTTCGATCGTCCCCATCCGGGAATTCTGTTTTGGACGGCCCACAGACCGAGCAGCGGTTCCGCGACACCTTGGCGTTCCAGTAATTCTCCTCCGATGTAAAACTTTTCATCCAGCTCTGCTTGGAATCGTGCGCCTCGGATGTTGTCCCAAATGGTTAAATCTTTCCTCTCAGGAGTATTGAATTGCACAATGCCCACCATCACCTGAACAATCGGGTCTACTACAACCTTGCTCTTGTTTTCTGAGAAATCCAAAAGATGCTGTTCGCCCGCGCGTTTCCACCACGTGGATGCTTGAGATGGTGGTGTAATTTGGGTGCGCACCGCGGGGATGTGCCCCGTGCTGTCCTGGGTAGTTTGTGCGAGCCCATAAGTGGCGGCGAAAAATGCAACCGCCAATCCGGCAAAGGTTCGTAAAATATTGATTTTGATGCCTCCTCCGCTCATTCGAAGGAATTCTTAATATCCTGGTAAACCTCTTCAATCCCGTCCCGCAGTCTAATCTTGGCCGTCCATCCCAATGCGTTGATCTTGTCCACGTTTAAAAGCTTACGTGGAGTGCCATCCGGTTTGGAATTATCCCAGTTCAATGCTCCTTCATAGCCCACAATTGAACAGATCATTTCGGCCAATTCTTTGATGCTTAAGTCAGATCCAGTCCCCACATTGACCCATTCGGATCCATTGTAATCGTGCATTAAGTGAACACAGGCTTCGGCTAGATCATCGACGTGCAAAAACTCCCGCATGGGCGACCCCGTACCCCAGAGTGTCACGGAAGGAGATTTATTGGCCTTAGCCGTATGAATTTTCCGAATCAAGGCTGGCAAGACATGGCTGGTTTCCAAATCGAAATTATCGCCAGGGCCATATAGGTTCGTGGGCATGGCGCTGATGAAGTTAGCTCCATACTGGTCTCTGTATGTTTCGCAAAGTTTGATGCCTGCAATTTTAGCGATAGCATATGGCTCGTTTGTAGGTTCCAGCGGTCCTGTGAGCAATGATTTTTCGGTCAAAGGCTGCGGGGCCATTTTGGGGTAAATGCAACTGGACCCAAGAAAGAGCAACTTGTCTGCCTTGCTTTCCCATGCCGCGTGAATAATGTTGGCCTCTATCATGAGATTCTCGTAGAGGAATTGCCCACGATAAATGTTATTGGCATGGATGCCGCCCACTTTGGCTGCAGCTAGATAGACCTGGGCAGGTTGCTCGGCTTTGAAAAAAGCTTGTACCGCAGCTTGGTTTGTCAAATCCAGTTCACTCCGAGTGCGGGTTATGATGTTTTTGTAGCCCTTGGATTTAAGATTGCGCACAATGGCGGAACCTACCATCCCTTGATGGCCAGCAACATAAAGTTTTGTCTCTTTTGGCGGCTTGTTGTTCTCCATTTGCGAAAGGTAAAACGGATTGGTTCAAGATGTTTGTTGTGATTGCCATTCCCGGATACCGTCACCGATGAAAGTAAAAGCAAGTACGACGCTCACGATTAGCCCGCCCGGGGCAAGTGCCAGCCAGGCATGACTGCCGGTGATGAGGTGGTAATGTTCTTGAACAATGTTGCCCCAACTTGGAATGGGAATTTGAGCCCCGTATCCGAGAAAGCTGAGCCCTGATTCAATGAGAATAGCAGCTGCAAAGTTGGCCGCTGCGATGACGATTATGGGGCCAACGGCATTGGGCAGCATGTGGCGGAACATGATGCGCAGATCACTGTATCCTATGGCTTTGGCTGCTTCTATATACTCCATTTCTCTGAGTGAGAGGAATTGGCCACGAACGACACGTGCGACATCCACCCACATGGTGAGGCCAATTGCTAGAAATACTTGCCACAGACCTTTGCCAAAAGCGAGGGTAATCGCCAGAACCATGAGCAGGGTGGGCAAGGTCCAAACGACCTGAATCCACCAACTGATGAAAGCGTCTATGCGTCCGCCGCGGTAGCCTGCCCATGCACCCAGCAAAATGCCAATCAAAAGCGAAATCAAAACGGAAGAAAGTCCCACACCCAAGCTAATTGCTGAACCCGCCATGAGCCGGCTCAATACATCACGGCCATAACGGTCAGTCCCCAGCCAGTGATGCATAACCTCACCGTTTTCGAGGGTGACAATAGAACCTGGCGCCAGCAGCGCCTGGTTCAAGTTTTGCGCATTCGCATTGGGTGATGTATCGGGTCTAATCAAAGGGCCTGCTACGGCCACAAGGGCCAATGCCAATATCCACATCAGCCCGAGGAGGGCAGGGCGGTGATTTCGGAAAGCCCCAAAAAAAAGGAACAAATGGGGTGAGGGGCTCATGGGTGTCTGGGCGGGATAAAAATGTTCTTTGTGGTGGCAAATTACAATCGACGACCTTTCCATTGCACACGTCCGCGCAACAGATACCACCAAGCTCCCCAAACGAGTCCTGCATAGCGCCAGGGAAATAAAAGACGATCCCCAGCTTTCACACTCAATTCGTAGCGATGAGCGGCTGTTGAAATTAATTTTTGATCGATGAACGTTTTCAGTGCAATGGCTGATAAGAACCCATAGCCAAGCATCCCGCCAAATACGATGGCGCCTATCAATGAAATTGCGAGGCCCAGATGAACTGCAGCTATGATTAGGCCCACTATTTTTGTCTCCCTGTCAGATTCCACTCCCGTTTTGGAGGCCCAACGAGCCCGTTGATTCCACAAGTCTGACCATTGCTTTGCCGGTTTAGTGGTCGCGTAACCCTCGGCCGAATGATTCCAGCGGATTCGTCCTTTGTTGTTTTTGATGGCCAATAAGGCATACGCATCGTCACCTGATGCTTGATCTTCGTGCAAATTTGAGGCGGGATACGAGTCGGTGCGGTACAGGCTATTAGCACCGCTGCCCATGGCTAGTTCTGTGCCGTGCACGCCACCTTCTATCCACGTTGTCATGCAGCCATATTCTAGCGCTTGAAAACGCTGCCAGGGCGATCTGGCATTTGCCTTAATGCGAACGGTCCCGAGAATGGCATGGACGGGATTTTCCCGTTCAGATGGGCAATTCGCGATGATTCTTGTCATGGATTGGGCCCAGTTGTTTCCGATTCTTACATCAGCGTCTAATGTTGCCATCCAGGAGGTTTTGACGCGGAAATGGGCATGCTTCAAGGCCGATTTTTTCCCTTGGCCGGGGTGGTCAATGCAAGTTACCCCTTCTGCTTCCGCCGCCGCACGGGTTCCGTCAGAACTGTGGTCATCCACAACCAGGACTTCCACCGGCAATGTTTGTTTTGCTAAGTCCTGTAACAGCAGAGGAAGACGCTTGGCTTCATCTCGGCATGGAATTACCACCGTTATTCGATGAGAAGTATCAGCCGCTCCAACTGCTTCATCTGTGCGAGATGGCAATCGCTGCAGCCATTTGATTACGTGCACCGCATAAATCAAGATGCTGAGAAAAGTCAACGCCAGCGGCACGGATGCAAAAACGGTGTTCCAGCCTTCCATTCCGATGCTAGTGCTCATGGGAGGGCGCAGGTTTTGACTCTGAATATTCCAGTAAATTGGGGCCGATGAAGGCGCCAATGGCTGCAGGCACAACAAGGTTTAGCGCCCAAACGGAAAAGGTGGCCGCTATAAGAGGCGCGGTCATCTCAGGCTGGGGTTGCAATAGCATTACAATTAACGCTTCTCGCACTCCCACTTCAGCGAGGGCAGCGGTTGGAATGATCATATTTCCCCAGTAAACCAGCGCAATTGCAGGCATCAAGAGCGGCATTTCTGCAAATCCGTAGGCCCACAATCCAAAAACGAATTGGGTGGCGAAAACTCCATACCTAACGCCGCTGAGAGTGACAACGAGCGGTAGTTTTTTACGCATTTCAGGGGAAGTTCCTTGGGGGTTGTCCACCATCCAACTCGGTCGAGTAAATAGTCGGCTCAATTTACCCAATACCGCACTTCCAAACTGCACATTGGCCCACCCAAGGATCCACCAAAGTGCCGCTCCCAAAATAGCCACTGAGGGAATCGCCCAAACTGAATTGAAGCCGATCAACGTTTGGAGTTTTTGAATCCCCATCATTGAATTGGAGGCATGATCTGCTTCGAATAATTCAGAACACCATGCCCAGGCTAAACCTCCGAATGTCAGTGTCATTCCGCCTTGTGCCCACGCACTCCAGCCAAAAGCTCGGAGCCCGATTGTTCTTTGATTTGCGGGCAGTAAAGCCAACCTTCCGGCAGCATCTCCGCTTCGGTTTGGAGTTAAAAATCCCCAAGTCGATCCCACGATCACCGTCCGAAAGGCATGGCCAAAGGATTGGTTTTGTCGACCCAATAGGAGATGCCATTTGACGGCTTCAATGCCCCAATTAATTGGAATTAGAAGAGCAACAATACCGAGTAAAATCGGATCCTTGGGAAGGATCTGAAGCCAGTGAAAAGACTGCTCTGAGATGGCCTCGTGATGGGAAACCTGCCACATGATTGCCGCCAGTGCGAGCAAGGAAATAATCCAAGCCAGCCATTTTCGTTTCTGCGGTTGATAATGGGGCGATTTCATCGGTTGGGGTACGCTTTTCCAAATGTACCTTCGTTGAGCGATGTCACCAACCACTAAGTCAAAACCCGCTGAGCAAATTATACTCGGCATTGATCCTGGCACAACGATCATGGGGTATGGCGTGGTTCGCGTTCGTGGGAAGTCCGTTGAATTGGTGGAGATGGGGGCGTTACACTTGTCAAAGTACAAGGACCATGCGGTCAAATTGAAGCGGATTTATGATCGATGCTCAGCGCTTATTGAAACGCATGCGCCGGACCACATGGCGGTGGAGGCACCTTTTTTCGGAAAAAACGTGCAATCCATGCTCAAACTCGGCCGTGCTCAAGGAGTGGCTTTGGCCGCTGCACTGGCAAAGGGCATTCCCATTGCTGAATATGCTCCCAGAAAGGTGAAGCAATCCATTACAGGTTCTGGTGCGGCTAGTAAGGAGCAGGTTGCTGCTATGGTCGCCCGAACATTACAAATTCCGATAGAGAAACTGCCCAAAGAATTGGATGCGACAGATGGACTTGCGGTGGCGTTGTGCCATCATTTTCAATTGTCCTCACCACGCATGCAAGCCGGGTACAGCGGATGGAAAGCATTCATAGCTGACCAAGGCGAGCGCGTCCGTTCGTGACTTTTCTTGAAAGGTGTAACCTTTTATCTAGGCACCTCGTAGATAGACCCGGAGCTACGCTTCAACGAGTTAATTTGTTTTTCATTCAACAGGGGAGGGCTGTCCATTCGGGTGGCCTTCTTTGTGTCTAATTCTCCGGAACAGTTGACAGATTCAATCCGCAAGCAGTGTGCTGTCGATAATGTTCGAGATTAGTTTCATCTTTGAAAACCCTGACTTTTCCGCCTGTTGCGGTATGATGCTGACTTCCGAGAAGCCCGGTACTCCATTTACTTCAATGACAGAAGCGACCCCAGGGGCGGTCCATATCATGTCCACACGTGCCATGCCTCTGCACTTGGTGGTACGATAAACAGCCAATGCTTGATCTTGGATTGCCTGGCTTTGTTCAATTGGAATGTGTGCCGGAGTGATTTCTTGCGATGCTCCTTGGTACTTGGCTTTGTAGTCAAAAAACAATCGGTCGGTGGTGATTTCTGTGACAGGCAAAACCGTTGGTTGGCCTTGTTCATTGGGTACAACGCCGACCGTAAACTCTCGCCCTTCCAACAAGGACTCGACTAAAACTCCGTGGGTGCTTACAGAACGAGCGAGCGCAATGGCTCCAGCCAATTCTGCCACGGTCTCAGCCCGCGAAATTCCAATGCTGGAACCGGTTTCGTTGGGCTTCACAAAACAAGGCATCCCAACTGATTTGGCAATATATGAGGCGTCCCAAGGCTCGGAATGAGCGAGTTCCACGGAGTGGGCAACGGCAATTTTTTGCGCGGATAACAGTGTGTTGGTCCGTCCTTTGTTGAAGGTCAATGCCATGCAATCGGCACTTCCAGTAGTATAACGCATTCCGACTGCATCGAGCAGAGTTTGTAGCTTTCCGTCTTCTCCAGGGGTTCCGTGCACCATGATGAACGCACCAATAAATTGCCGGGAATCGTTTTTGAGTGTTTCTAGGTTGGTGGCGATTTTTTCACCTGTCGCTTCATTTTCTATTGACCAACCGCTGGGATTGATGTGCACTAGAACGGGGAGAAATCGTTCACGATCAATCTGGGCCATCACCATGGCTGACGATTTTAGAGAGATGACGGCTTCACCGGAGTAGCCGCCCGTGAATACAATCAGTGCTTGAGGCTTTGGCATGGGCTCGATTCTAGGTCAAATTTCGGCGCCGGAGCAGCGCTTGCTTTCCCTGATTAAACTTTTCCATTCACTGCCAATTGTTCACGAATCTGCATGACGCTTTTCACTACTTCGGTGCGGCTTTGTCCTGTGATGGTCACGTGGCCCATTTTCCGAAACGGTTTCACAGAAGATTTCCCGTAGAGATGTGGATGAATACCTGGAGCATTCAATGCAGCGTCAAGACCAGAATAGATAGGAGTTCCATGTGCATCCGAACTGCCCACTAGGTTCACCATCGCCGAGGCTGGAAATAGGGCTTCGGTGGAGCCCAACGGCAAGTCTAAAACGGCACGAAGGTGCTGTTCAAATTGCGAAGTGCGATTGGCCTCGATGGTGTGATGGCCGCTGTTATGGGTTCGAGGCGCAATTTCATTGACTAGAAGATTTCCTTCGCGATTCAAAAAGAACTCAACCGCCAATAGGCCTTCGAAATCCATGGCGTCGGCGATACGTCGGGCTAGGTTTTCGGCATCTTGGGACTGTTGCGGTGTGATTGCCGCGGGCGCTATGAGATAGTCCACGAGATTGGCGACGGGATCGAAAACGGACTCCACAACAGGAAAGCATCGAATTTCACCACTACTGTTGCGTGCTACAATGACACTCAATTCCTTTTCGATATCCACGGCATGCTCCAATACACTGGGGACATCAAATGCCTTGTTTAAATCCGCTTTCGACTTGAGAACAACAACCCCTTTTCCGTCGTATCCTCCTTTGCGCATTTTTTGCACAATCGGCAACCCCATCTGTTGGACATGTGCCGCTCCACTGACCAATTCAAATGGTGCAGTGGGGATGTCATTTTCAGCAAAAAAGGCTTTTTGCTTTCCCTTGTCCTGGATGATGGCCAAGTGATCGGGCTTGGGAATTACACGGACGCCTTGGGCTTCCAATTGGCGCAATCCATCGACGGACACATGCTCTATTTCAATGGTGATCACATCCAACCCGGTTCCGAAGGACACAACATCTGCTGCATTTTGCAGGTCACCTTGCACAAACCTTGGCGTAAGGTGCCGGCAGGGTGCCTCAGAACTGGGGTCCATGACTTCTACACGGACATCAAAATCGACGGCGGATTGGATCATCATACGACCGAGTTGTCCACCCCCCAACACCCCAAGGCGCAGGGATGGCCCGAATGAAACACCGAAGTCTGAGGAGTTTTTTGTGCCAATTTGCATGGGGCAAAGATATTCGCGCCATTTTTGGTCCATGGAATTTTTAGACACTGATTTTTTAGGCAACCCGATATTGGAGTGGTTGATTGCTCTCGCTTGGGCACTTGGAGGCGTTATTGCCGGTCGACTGGTTTACCGATGGTTCAGCCGAAGGATGAAATCACTGGCCGCGAAAAGTGAGACAAAACTCGATGACATAATCGTGGACCAAGTGGAAGAGCCTCTTTCATTATCTGTGGTCCTGTTGGGGCTGTGGTTCGGTTACGATCACTTGCATTTTGGCACGGATGCCGATGCCTTTATGGATCACGTCTTCTCCATTGCAGTTGCATTGAACGTCACTTGGATGGCAGCGCGTCTTGTGGATAGTGTCTTGGGCAATTTGTTTATGGGGGCAGCGGAAAAATCTTCATCGCAAATGATGTCCCAAGTGGCTCCCATCTTGCGCAAAACGCTCCGCTCCACGGTTTGGATTCTCGGATTCATTATGGCTCTCAATAATGCGGGCTATGATGTCGCTGCGCTGCTGGCGGGCGTCGGAATTGGAGGCTTGGCCATGGGTCTTGCGGCCAAGGATTTTGTGGCAAATATTTTTGGAGGCATTACGGTATTTGTCGACCAACCGTTTTTGGTGGGCGACCGCGTGCAGGTTGCCGGTGTGGATGGGACGGTGACGGAAATTGGCATCCGGTCGACCCGCATTAAGACCCTCGCCGGACGAATTGTGACCATCCCAAATCACAAATTCACGGACAGCTTGGTTGAAAATGTCACGGCGGAGCCCGCACGGAAAATTCGGTTGGACCTGGGACTCACATACGACACCGCTCCCAATAAAATTGAAGAAGCCATTGGAATCTTGACGGAGATCGTCGAGAAGCATATTGGAACCGAAGACGACACTCTGATTTGGTTCAGTGGTTTTGGTGACTTTTCATTGAACGTGAGCGCCATTTACTACGTCCGAAAAGAGGCTGATGTTTGCTTGACTCCAGGCATGGTTAATTTGGAGATTCTGAACCGTTTCAACTCGGCTGGATTGGATTTTGCATTTCCAACGCAGACCATTATTCACGAGGGGACCCAAAATATTTCACTCTAAATGTGATTTTTGCGCTGTAAATTGGCCCGCTGCCAAATGATCAGCAAAGTACTTTATCCGAATACATTGAACAGTTACGACGTTGTTATTCATGCCAATGAGATCCGCTATTGGATCTTTATGATTGGAAGCATTCTAGTGGGTTTCCTGGTTGTAAGAATGTTTGCTTACTTGGACGAGAAGTCCCGCGATGCAGCCTTGCGCAAAGCAGGAGTCATTCTGATCATCGCGAACTTAGTCATGCCAATTTATGGCTTTATCAATCCCAATCATGACATGTCATGGCATCGGAATTTACCGTTGCATCTCTGCGGCGTTAATTATGCCTTGGTGGGATTGAATTGTTTTTTCAAGAACAAAAATCTTTTCATGTTTTCCGCTTTCACAGGCACAATTGGAGGGGTGCATGCGCTGCTCACTCCTCAGCTGACTATTGGGGATGCGCCTCTGGTACTATTCGATTATTACTTCAAGCATACTTCGATTGTAATCATGCCTATAATTATGGCTCAATCCTTCGGGTTTCGTTTCCCAAAATGGGGGTGGATTTGGACCTATGCATCGGTTGCTGTTTTGACCACGTTCGTTGGAGTTTTTAATTGGGGGCTAAACACTTTCTATCCCGGTGCAGTCTCAGCGAATTACATGTACATGTGGGAGGCTCCCAAGGTAGATAATCCATTTGTTTGGGATTTGTCTTGGCCTTGGTACATTCTGCCTCTCCATGGTGCGTTGATATTGCATTTGCTGCTCATCAATGCACTTTATCGATGGGGAACGTCTGCCCAAGGGTCTGCTAACTCTTCTTGGTTGAGACGCCATTTCACCTAGCGTTTTATTTCAGAACTTTTTCCACGCCTTTTCAACGGGTGGCTAAATCTTCCGGCATCTGAAATATCTTCGGTGCATGCGAGCATATTTGGATTTATTGGATCACATTCTTACGAATGGAACGTTGCGGGAAGATCGCACGGGGACAGGCACGATTGGTTGTTTTGGTTACCAAATGCGGTTTGACCTTAGTGACGGTTTCCCGGTGCTGACTACGAAAAAAGTACACCTTCGTTCCATCATTCATGAATTGTTGTGGTTTCTAAAAGGAGACACGAATATTGCCTACCTCAAAGAAAATGGAGTGCGCATCTGGGATGATTGGGCAGATGACGATGGCAATCTTGGTCCGGTATATGGTTACCAGTGGCGCAGTTGGCCCAATCCCGATGGCACCCACACGGATCAAATTGTGAAATTGGTGGATCAAATCAAAAACAATCCGTATTCCAGGCGCCACGTAATTTCAGCATGGAATCCAAGCTTTATTGATGACATGGCATTGCCTCCATGCCATTGCTTGTTTCAGTTTCATGTGGACAACGGAAGATTAAACTGCCAGTTGTATCAGCGCTCGGCGGATACCTTTTTGGGGGTTCCGTTTAATATATCTTCGTATGCGCTGCTCACCATGATGATGGCTCAAGTGTGTGGCTTGGAACCAGGAGAATTCGTGCATACGTTCGGAGACGTTCACGTTTACGCCAATCACGTCGAACAGGCCCGTGAGCAGCTTGCGCGTGCACCGCGAAAATTGCCAACCATGTGGATGAATCCCGATGTGAAAGACTTGTTTGCCTTTACATACGATGATTTTAAGCTGGAAAATTATGACCCCATGCCGCATATTAAAGCAGCCATATCGGTCTAACCCCCAAGGCAATTAGATGCATATTTCGATTATTGTAGCAGTTGCTGAAAACGGTGTAATCGGTCGGGATAACGACTTGGTTTGGCGGTTGCGTGACGACATGAAGTTTTTTTCAGACACGACCAAAGGGCATGCCGTCTTAACGGGCCGACTCAATTATGAGTCCATTCCAGAGCGATTTCGACCGTTGCCCAATCGCTCAAATATCGTAGTCACAAGAAACAAGGAATTTGAAGCGCCAGGTGCGTTTGTAGTGCACTCCCTTAAAGCTGGTATCGAGAAGGCTCGTGAATCGGATATGGAGGAATTATTCATCATAGGAGGCGGACAGATATATGCCGAATCCATGGCTGATGGCTGGGCTGATCGGTTAATCATCACGCATGTTAATGCCGCTCCAATGGGCGACACTTTTTTTGATTTGAAAGCCTTGTCTTCGGGATGGGTGGAGGCGAATGTGATCGCTGAACAAGAAGCGGACGAGCGCAATGAGCATGCTTTTCGCATTGTGGAATATCAACGGCATCAGTCATGAATGACTTTTATCTCGGCATCGAACATATTACTGATTTTGCGGGGTACGACCACATGTTATTTTTGCTCGCATTGGTTGCCTGGGCGAGTTTGAGTGACGCTTTTCGGGTGGTTCTTCTAGCTACGGCATTTACCGTAGGGCATAGCGTAACGCTGTTGCTGGCGGGTATGGGCTGGCTTCACTCTGATGCCCGTTGGATTGAGTTTCTTATTCCGGTAAGCATTGCGTTGACGGCTGCTTGGAACTTGCGACGCGGTGCTGGAAAACAAGACGCACGTGGCCGGGGCTTGACCTATGCAATTACCGTAGCCTTTGGCCTCATCCATGGCCTTGGTTTTAGTTCGTTTTTTCGTATGATGCGGGAAGATGGAGAATCCATCGTCTTGCCATTGCTCCGATTTAATTTGGGAGTCGAAGCTGGGCAACTACTCATTTTGATGGTATGCCTCGCCATTGCATCAGTGTTTCGGGCCATTGGAGTGACCGCGAGGGAACAGCAGGTATTTTTGTGCGCTGTGACGGGAACCTTGGCCATCGGCATGGCGTTGCAACGCGTGCCGATTTAATGGCGTAAATTGAACCCATGATGCGTGTCCTAATGTTGGCATTGATTCGGCTTTACCAAAAGATATTGAGCCCGCTTATGGGTTCCAATTGCCGTTTTCAGCCGACCTGTTCAGCCTACGCGAGTGAAAGCATCCATCGCTTTGGCCCATACAAAGGAGGGTGGCTCGCTGCAAAACGCATTGCTCGCTGTCATCCTTGGACCGAGCCGGGATACGATCCGGTTCCACCAGTATCTAATTCGTTACGCGATTCCAAAATTGAAAAACACTGACCATGCAATTCCAACAAATTTTCACCACAGCGACGGTATGTACATTGGCCGTATTCATGTGTATAAGTTGCGGAGAAACGCTTCCTAGCGCGACCCTTCAACAGGCCAAAACAATCCACGAACAAATGGATCGTCTTTCCGCTGAAGTTCATGATGAATTGCAAGCGGCCATTGGATTGACTGAAGTCAAAATCGAAGCGAGCCTTGAGAATGGTGATTCTTTGATGGCGATGCAGATGGCACGTTTCGAGAGCCAATTGGGTGAATTGGATGTCCGGTTTCATAACTGGGAATCCACAGTGGTGCCTCTTCCCGGCGCCGAGTGCGACCACGACCACGATCATTCAGGAGAAGATCACGAGCATGGTCACCACCACAGTCATGATCATGGATCATCGGCCTCGCTGGAAGGAATGAGTGATGATGCGATTCTTGAAATTCAGCAGGCCTTGATGTCCGAATTGACAGCCATGATTGGGATGTTAAATGATGTTCAAGTGGCCTTGAACCTAGAAAAGAAGGAATAAGATGCGTCTTGATTTGCAAGGGTTTGTTCGGTGGATTTGGATGCTGATATTTTTGGGCGGTTCTGCCGTTTTAATGGCTCAGCGACCTCCCGAAAATATATTGATTTACAAGGGTGCACAGGATAAGTATCAGCCGTGCGAGCCATCTATTGCGGTAAGTTCCAAAAAACCATCGGTGCTCGTAGCGGGTTCGATTTTGGACAATGTGCATCGCTCAACGGACGGCGGATACAGTTGGAGCACAACGAAGCTTACATCGAAGTATGGTGTCTTCGGTGACCCTTGCATAGTCGGTTCTCCCAAAGGAGATTTTTACTATCTCCACTTGTCCAATCCTGACGGTCAAGCTTGGTCAAGCGATGCGCTTTTGGACCGCATTGTAGTTCAGCGTTCTCGCCGATTTGGCAAGCGTTGGAACAAAGGTGCAGGAATGGGATTGAACGGGAGCAAAGACCAGGACAAAGAATGGGCAGCGGTATCAATTGACGGTAAAACGCTGCTGACTTGCTGGACGCAATTTGATTTGTACGGCAGTCCTATTGCGACTGACCGATCCATGATTTTGTGCAGCACATCCAATCGCCGCGCAAAGAAATGGTCAGAACCGGTTCGTATCAATGAAATTGCAGGAGACTGTAAGGATGGTGATATGACTGTCGAAGGGGCGGTTCCCGACATCGCTCTTGATGGTACGATGTACGTGGCGTGGGCCCATGCAGACACTATTTGGATGGACCGCAGCATGGACGGTGGTGTTACGTGGTTAGAGCATGATTTGCGTGTAACTGAAATTCAGGGCGGATGGGACCAAGAAATCAGAGGAATTGGTCGGGCAAATGGGATGCCTGTTACTCGTGTGGATCGCAGCTCAGGACCATACCAGGGTCGTATTTATGTCAACTGGACGGATGACCGCAATGGGCCGGATGATAACGACGTTTGGTTGGTGTATTCTGACAATAATGGCAAGTCATGGACGGATCCCATCCGTGTGAACAACGACCTTTCTGGGGCACAGCAGTTTTTTACTTGGATGGATGTCGATGACGTGACAGGACATGTGCACATCGTTTTTTATGATCGCCGCGATGCGATGAAGAAATATCCTGACGTGCGTCTTAAGCCCTCTTGGAACACTGAAGTATACCTCGCCTCCTCCTACGATGGCGGCATCACATGGGAAAACTTGAAAGTGAGCCAAAAGTCGTTTCGACCCGATCCGAAATTATTTTTCGGAGATTATAACAATATCAGCGCTTACGATGGAGTAGTTCGCCCCATTTGGACCCGCAATGACAAGGGCATCCTGAGTGTTTGGACGGCTATCCTGGACGGTTATGTCGAGTAAGAAAGACTGAGTCACAGATGGACTTGTGCCATTTTAAACCCGAGTGATGCGTTCTGCCGTGTCGGCGAATTCTTCGGTTGTGAAAGATAGCTTTGGCCTTTCAAAATTGATGTCAGCAATATTTTGAAGGGGAATCAAATGAATATGTGCATGGGCCACTTCAAGGCCAATGATGGCAACTCCAATTCGCTTGCAAGGAATGGCCTTCTTGATTTTATGCGCCACATCACGGGCAAAAATGTTGATGCGAGAAAGTACATCATCATCTAGATCGAAGAAGTAGTCAACTTCTGTTTTTGGGATGACCAACACATGTCCCTCAGCCAAAGGATTGATGTCCAGAAATGCTAAGAACTCTTCATTTTCAGCTATCCGATGGCACGGAATTTCGCCGTCTACAATTTTGCTGAAGATGCTGGGCATTTGAGGATGAATCAAGTGTTGCGGCTGATTTCGAGAACTTCAAATGGAATAAGGCCTGCGGGTACTTGTACTTCGGCAATTTCGCCTACCGCTTTGCCAAGCAAACCTCTGCCTATTGGGGAGTCAATGGATATCTTCTTTAGGGCGAGGTTCGCCTCGTTTTCTGCGACCAATGTGTAGGTGACCTCTGCGTTATTTTTCACATTTTTGATGCGAACGGTGCTGAGGATGTACACCTTTGAATTGTCTATTAGTGAGTCATCTACCAAGCGTGCGCTGGCCAGTGTGTTTTTGAGTTTGGAAATCTTGGCTTCCAAAAGTCCCTGCGCTTCCTTGGCAGCGTCATACTCGGCATTTTCGCTCAAGTCTCCTTTGTCGCGAGCCTCAGCGATTTGACCTGAAATTTTTGGGCGCTCCACGGTTTCCAATTGGCGGACTTCGTCCTTGAGGTTTTGCAAACCTTCTTTGGTGAAATAGGAGATATTCGACATGGTCTTTAATTGTTATCCGCAGGGGCTTGAACGGT
>CESU01013892.1_pt1 | contig 16530 bp, 12 predicted proteins | sample 531141 | NCBI WGS metagenome assembly CESU01 (sample SAMEA2621401, study PRJEB7988) | marine metagenome | isolation source: saline water (ENVO:00002010), including
TAAATTCATTTATTGATTTTAGTTATGTTGAAATTAAATTTTCCAAATTTTGAATTCAAGTTTAAAAATAGAGATAATAAAACTTATATTTTTGACATTATTAGAAAAAAATTTATTTTACTCACATCAGAGGAATGGGTAAGGCAACATGTTGTTAGTTATTTAATTAATCATGGGGTTTCTAAAAATCATATTGGAGTTGAAAAAAAAATAATTGTCAATAAATTAACTAAACGATTTGATGTGGTAGTTTTTAAAAGAGATGGTTCTGTTAAATTATTAGTTGAATGTAAAGCACCTAATATTAAGATTGACCAAAAAGTTTTTGATCAAACATCCATTTACAATATGAATTTAAATTCTGAATTTGTGATGACAACGAACGGATTAGTTCATTATTTTTTTAAAATAGATAATTCTTCAAAAACTTATAATTTTATAAAAGATTTTCCGCTGTAATGAAAATAGCTATTGTTATACTAAACTGGAATGGTGTTAAACTCCTAGAAGAATTTTTACCAAGTGTGGTAAATTTTTCAGAGGATAATCCAATTTATATAATTGATAATAATTCAGATGATTTATCCGTTGATTTTATCAAAAAAAATCATCCTAATATAATTATCATTGTAAATAATGAAAACTACGGATATGCTAAAGGATATAATGAAGGACTAAAAAAAGTTGATGAAGAAGTCTATTGTTTATTAAATAATGATGTACAGGTTACTAAGGGTTGGTTAAATCCAATTATAAAAGAATTTGAATCTGATAACTCTTTAGCTGTTGTACAACCCAAAGTATTGGATTATAAAAATAAAAATAAATTTGAGTATGCGGGTGCTGCTGGAGGATTTATAGATTATTATGGATATCCCTATTGTAGAGGAAGAATCTTTGATTCATTAGAATTAGACAATGGACAATACGATCAAAATATTGATATTTTTTGGGCTTCAGGAGCATGTTTTTTTATTAAAAAAGAAGTTTTTAATAATCTAAAAGGTTTCGATGAAAACTTTTATTGTCATATGGAAGAAATAGATTTATGTTGGAGAATTACCAATTTTAATTCTGAATTGAAAAAAAGATTTATGTACAAAAGTGTTGTCTATCACTTAGGTGGTGGATCTCTTGCATATAATGATTCTAAAAAGCTTTTTTACAATATTAGAAATCACTATTACATGGTTACTAAAAATATAGAAACCTCTGATTTATCTTATTTTTTTGGATTTTCAAGATTGTCCATAATTAATCAAATAAATATGTTACTATTATTTTATTATTTAATTACTTTTAAGTTTAAATCCATATGGATATTGTTCAAATTGTTAAGTTCTTCAGGATTTGCTCAACAACAACATAAATATTTTTTATTAAGCAAAAACAATAATACGCCTAGGTACTACGTTATTAAGTCAATTATATATAATTATTTAATTCTTAAAAAAAGAAAATATTCACAGTTAAATAAGAGTTAAATTAATAAATTAGTATTTTTATTTTACTAAATTTGATAATCTTAAACAAACTAAATTAATAAACATGAAAAAAATCGTTTTACTGATACTTACCGTATCTTTTTTACTTCCTTCTTGTATTTCACAAAAGAAATATGCAGCATTAGAAGCTATGAATCAGCAAAGTAAAGATTTGCTTAATTCCGCTACGGTAAAGCTAAATACTTGTATTGATGAAAAAGCTGGAGCCGAGGCTGATCTTAAAACTTTAAAAGAACAACTTTCTTTTTTAAAGAATAACAATCAAGATTTAATTAATAACATGGGAAACCTTACTACTCTTTCTCAAAAAGGTGCTGAAAATCTTGAAAAGTCTCTTGAAAGTATGAAAGAAAAAGATTTGACTATTAACACTATGAGAGATGCTGTCACTAGAAGAGATTCTGTAACCTTAGCATTAGTTACTAGCTTGAAAGGTACTTTTATTGATATTAATGATAAGGATATTGAAGTTAATGTTGAAAAAGGTGTTGTATTTATCTCCATCTCTGATAAATTATTATTTAATAGTGGAAGTTATGTTGTTTCCGAAAGAGCAAAAGAGGTTTTAGGAAAAGTAGCTAAAGTAGTACTTGATAAACCAGAAATAGAGTTTTTAGTTGAAGGTCATACAGACGATCAATCAATTCAAAATGAAGTTCTTTTAGATAACTGGGATCTTAGTGTGAAAAGAGCAACCTCTGTTGTTAGAGTTTTACAAAATGATTTCGGAGTTCAACCAGAAAGAATGACTGCTGCAGGAAGAAGTTACTATGTTCCTGTAGTTGATAATGATACTGCTGAAAATAGATCCAAAAACAGAAGAACTCGAATTGTTGTTCTTCCTAAATTAGATCAGTTTTATGATTTAATTGAACAAGGGATGAAAGCTGCTGGAAATTAAACAGATAGCCATATTTAATCAAAAAAAACACACCTATATGGTGTGTTTTTTTGTTTAATTCCATTTGGTTAAAAAAGAATAAAAGACTTTTTAAAATTACCCAATAAAATAAACGATATTTGCAGCCTTATAAAAAAAAATGGGCGATTTTAAAGATTTAGGCGTAAATAAAGGACTTTTAAAAGCAGTTGAAGAAATGGGCTTCGTATCACCAACTGCCGTTCAAGAGCAAGCTATTCCTTATCTACTTAAAGGAAAAAAAGACCTAATTGCCTTAGCTCAAACTGGAACAGGAAAAACTGCTGCATTTGGACTTCCTTGTATTCAACATGTTGATCGTAAAGTTAAAGATGTTCAAACAATTATTCTTTGCCCAACCAGAGAATTATGTATTCAAATTTCAAAGGATTTAATGAAGTTTGCAAAACATCTGGATTATGTTGAGATTGTTGCAGTATATGGAGGAACTAGTATTGAAAATCAAATTAAATCGATTAAAAAAGGGGTTCAAATAATAGTGGGAACACCAGGAAGAACCAAGGACTTAATTAATAGAAGAGTTTTAAAATTAGATATAGTTAATAAAGTAGTTTTAGATGAGGCAGATGAAATGTTGAGTATGGGTTTCAAAGAGGATTTGAATTATATATTAGATACTACCTCCAAAAATAGACAGACAATGTTGTTTTCTGCTACCATGTCAAGAGAAGTCAGATCTATTTCAAAAAAATTCATGAGGGATGCAGAAGAAATTACTGTTGAAAAATTAAACTCTGGAGCAAAAAATGTTGAGCATCATGTCTATAATGTGAACTCAAAAGATAAATATGATACACTAAAAAGGATAGCTGATTTCAATCCTGATATATACGGGATAGTTTTTTGTCGAACAAGAAGAGAAACACAACAAATTGCTAATAAATTCATGAATGACGGTTATAATGCGGATGCTATTCATGGAGAACTTTCTCAGAGTCAAAGGGATGATGTTATGTCTAAGTTTAGACAAAAATCATTACAGATATTAATAGCTACAGATGTAGCAGCTAGAGGTTTAGATGTAGATAGTTTAACACATGTAATTAATTATTCACTTCCAGACGATCCTGAAGTTTATACTCACAGAAGTGGTCGTACTGGAAGAGCAGGTAAAAATGGTATTTCTATAGCAATTTCTAATTCAAGAGAGGGAAGGAAATTAAAATCAATAGAAAATAAATCTCAGATAAATTTTATAAGAAAAGATGTTCCATCTGGAAAAGATATATGTTCAAAACAACTTTTTAAATTAATTGAAAAAATTCAAAAAGTTAAAGTTGATGAGAAACAGATTGAACCCTTTTTGGAAGATATTTATTCAAAATTAGAATCTCTCTCAAGAGAAGATTTAATTAAACATTTTGTTTCCGCGGAGTTTAATAAGTTTCTAGACTATTATAATAAATCTAAGGATGTTAAAAATGAAAATAAAAGGAATGATAAAGGAGAAAACAGGAAACCTTTTAATGAAAGGTCTAGTAACAGAGATTCATTTATTAATTTTTCTATTAATATTGGAAGAAAAAATGGAGTTTCCCCAATTGAGCTAATTTCCCTAGTCAATAGAGCATTAAAATCAAACGAAATAGAAATTGGAGGTATTGACATTAGAGAATCTTACACAATATTTGAAATTGATGGAAGTATTAAAAATGATTTAATTAAAAAAATTCCAAAAATTGATTTTAACGGAAATTCTTTATCAATAAAACAAACCGAGGAAAAAGTAGAAAAAAGATTCTCAAAAGAAAAAAAGAAAAAAACACATTCCTCTGGAAGAAGAAACAGAAATAATTCTGATAGAGATTATAATACAAAAGGTAATTTTAGAAATAAAAGAAAAAATAAAAGAAAAAATAAAAGATTTTAGTTTTTTAAATTAGTTTGTATTTAGCAAATTTTAATAATATTCTTTTAACCCCACTAGTATTGAATTTTACCTCAGCTTTTTTATCTGCCCCCTCCCCTTCCGTATCAATAACTTTTCCTTTACCAAATCTATTGTGAATAATTTGATCACCTTTTTTAATATCAACATAATTTGAATTACTAATTCCAAGAGTTGGATTATTTTTAAATGTTTTTAATTGAATTTTATTTTTAGGTTTTTTAAATCTTATAAAATTTTCGTTCTCATTTAAACTTTCTGTAGGACTCGTTATAGAAGATGAAGAACGAAAATTTGTATACTTTTTATCAATTTCTTTAATAAATCTACTTGGTTCACAATCGTTTAACTTACCCCATCTATATCTAGTTTTAGCATAAGTTATGGTTACTTTTTTTTGGCTCTAGTAATTGCTACATAAAAAAGTCGTCTTTCTTCTTCTAAATCAGCTCTTGTTGTAGAACTTAATGCAGAAGGAAATAAATCTTCTTCCAAACCAACAATATAAACGTGATTAAACTCTAACCCTTTAGCTAAATGTATAGTCATTAAAGAAACCTTTTTTTCAGATTCATTAATGTCTTTGTCTAATTCAGATGCTAAAGCAACATCTTCTAAAAAATCACTTAAAGTTCCTTTAGAATCTACTACCTCTTCTTCTCCTTCAATAAAGTCTTTTATTCCATTAATTAATTCTTCAATATTTTCAATTCTACTAATTGATTCAGGTGTGCCCTCTGATTTTAAAACATTAATTATTCCTATTCTTTTAAGAACTTCTTCAACTATTTCAAAAGCATTAAGTTTTTCATTTAATAACTGAAAGCTTTTTATTAATAATAAGAATTCATTTAATTTATTTTTGGTTCCTGAATTAATATTAATTTCTTCAGAATTTAAATTTTCTAAAGTTTCATACAAGCTAATATTTTTTTCATTTGCAAAAATCAATAATTTATCAAGTGTAGTTTGACCAATTCCCCTAGTTGGAAAATTTATAATTCTTTTAATACTTTCTTCATCATTTGGATTAACAATAACTCTCAAATAAGCTAAAATATCTTTAATTTCTTTTCTTTGATAAAAGGATAGACCGCCATATACTTGATAAGGAATATTCTTTCTTCTTAAAGCATCTTCAATGGATCTAGATTGAGCATTAGTTCTATACAAAACTGCGAAAGCATCATTGTTTAATTGTAAATTATTTTTATTTTCAAAAATTGATGAAGACACAAACCTTCCTTCTTCTGAATCAGTAATCGATTGATTTATTTCAATTTTTTCACCACTTTCATTTTCTGTCCACACTTCTTTTTCAAGCTTATTAATATTATTATTTATTACGGAGTTTGCAGCATTTACTATATTTTTAGTAGACCTGTAATTTTGTTCCAGTCTATATACAGTTGAATCGGAATAATCTTTTTGAAAACTTAATATATTTTCAATATTTGCTCCTCTAAATCCATAAATACTTTGGGCATCATCACCAACTACACATAAATTTTCATACTTGTCAGCTAATGCTTTTACGATTAAGTACTGGGAATGATTTGTATCTTGATACTCATCAACATGAATATATTTAAATCTTTCTTGATATTTAGCAAGAACTTCAGGAAATCTATTAAGCAGTTCATTGGTTTTTAATAGTAAATCGTCAAAATCCATAGCAGATGCTTTGAAACATCTATTTACATAAGTCTGATAAACTTTTCCAAACATTGGTCTTCTAGATTCATTATCCTGTTGAACCAATTCTTGATTAGATAAATATGCCTTTACAGTCACAAGATTATTTTTTAAAGAAGAAATCCTATTTCTAATATTTTTATATTTATATAAATCTTTATCTAACTTTAATTCTTTAATTATTGTAGCTATAAGTCTATCTGAATCTTGAGTGTCATAAATAGTAAAGTTAGAAGAGTATCCTAATAATTCTGATTCAGATCTTAATATTCTAGCAAAAATAGAATGAAAAGTTCCCATCCATAAACTTTTTGATTCACTTTCTCCAACAATCTGAGAAATTCTAGATTTCATTTCTCTGGCTGCTTTATTTGTAAATGTTAAAGACAATATAGAAAATGGATCTACACCCATCTCCATCAAATAAGCAATTCTATAGGTTAGAACTCTTGTTTTCCCAGAGCCAGCACCAGCTATAACCATAATAGGTCCATTCTTGTGTATTGTAGGTAATTTTTGAGAGTCGTTTAATTGACTTAGGTAATCTTCCAATTAAAAAAATGTTTGACTTGATTATTGAATTTATTAAGCTATTTTATTCCTTATAAAGTTAATAAATTATATTAGTGTTGTGAAACAAAATTATTTAATTACACCTATTGATTATTTAAAAGGAGTTGGTCCAAATAGAGCTGACTTATTGAAGTCAGAATTAAAAATTTTTACATACGAAGATTTACTATATTTTTTTCCATTTAGATATATTGATAAAACTAAGTATCATAAAATTTCTGAATTAGAAAACACAAATTCATATGTTCAAATTATTGGAAAATTTATAGATTTAAGACATTCCAGCAACTCTAAAATAAAAAGACTAATTGGTATTTTTTCAGATGGAAATGGAGAAATCGAAGTTGTGTGGTTTAGGGGAATTAAATGGATAGAAAAATCAATTCAATTAAATAAGCAGTATGTTATTTATGGAAAACTTAATTGGTTTAATAATAGATTTTCGATAATTCATCCTGAAACAGAAATTCTAGAAAAACATAATAAAACATTAAAAAACTCCTTACTTCCAATTTATAGTTCTACAGAATCTTTAAGCTCTAAAGGAATGAACAATAAATTGTTAAGAGATCTTGTGTCAAATATATTTGAAAAATCAGAAAAATATTTTAAAGAAAATTTAAGTAGATCTATAAATGAAAAATATAATTTAATTTCAAAGTATGAAGCTTTATATAATATACATTTCCCTCAGAACCAATTATTGTTAAGTAAAGCCCAATTTAGATTAAAATATGAGGAGCTTTTCTTTATTCAGTTACAATTCGTATTAAAAAATTCAATTAATAAAAATAAATTTAAAGGTTTTAATTTTTCCAAAGTTGGAAGTTCTTTTAATAATTTCTATAAAAATAATCTTGATTTTGAATTAACTAATGCTCAGAAAAATGTAATAAGAGATATTAGGAAGGATTTTTCTACAAATGCGCAAATGAATAGACTATTACAAGGTGATGTAGGGTCTGGAAAAACTATAGTTGCATTATTGTCATGTTTAATTGCAATCGACAATAATTATCAAACTACTATTCTTGCTCCCACTGAAATTTTAGCCCAACAACATTACAATAGTATAAAAAATTCTTTATTAGATTTAAGTTTAAATGTTAAAATTTTAACTGGATCTACATCAAAAAAAGAAAGAATAGATTTATTTAATGATTTAAAAAGTGGTCATGTTAATATTTTAATAGGAACTCATGCAATATTAGAAGATAAGGTTGTTTTCAATAATCTTGGATTAGCTATAATTGATGAACAGCATCGTTTTGGAGTGGCACAAAGATCAAAGCTTTGGAAAAAAAATAAAATACCTCCACATATTTTGGTTATGACTGCCACACCTATTCCAAGGACTCTAGCAATGAGTGTATACGGAGATTTAGATATTTCTGTTATAGACGAACTCCCCCCTGGAAGAAAACCAATCAAAACTGTTCACAGAATGGATAAAAACAGGCTTCAAGTTTTTAAATTTTTAAAAGAAGAAATTTTAAAGGGAAGACAAATTTATATCGTTTATCCACTTATTGAAGAATCTAGAACAATGGATTATAAAGATCTTATGGACGGTTATGAAAGTATAGATAGAGAATTTCCAAAAGATCACTATCAAATAAGTATTCTTCATGGAAGAATGAAAAACGAGGACAAGGCATATGAAATGAATAGATTTAAAAATGGAGAAACCCAGATTATGGTTTCCACAACCGTAATTGAGGTTGGTGTTAATATTCCAAATGCCTCTGTAATGGTAGTAGAAAGTGCTGAAAGGTTTGGATTGTCACAGTTACACCAATTAAGGGGAAGAGTTGGAAGAGGTTCAGAAAATAGTTATTGTATTTTAATGAGTAAAGAAAAACTAAGTAATGAGGCTAGAACTAGAATTAAAACCATGTGTAGTACTAATGATGGTTTTAAAATTGCTGAAGTGGACATGAACTTAAGAGGACCTGGTAATATTCTTGGTACACAACAAAGCGGATTATTGAATTTTAAAATTGCTGATATAATAGTTGATAAAGAAATATTAGATTTTGCCAGAGATGATGCTAAGTTTTTAATAAAAAATGACCCACAATTGAGACATGCAGATAATAAAGAAATTAAAGAAGAATATAGGAAATTGAATAAAAACAGTATTTTTTGGAAACATATTAGTTAATTTTTGTAAAAAATATTTAAAATTAAATTTTCATAATTGTATCTTTATAAAATAATTTCCTAGCAATGAACATTTCCTATAATTGGCTAAAAGAGTTTCTTAAAATTGATCTTGAATTAGATCGAATTTCGGAGATTTTAACTGATATTGGTTTAGAAGTTGAGGGTGTTAGTAAATATCAACAGTTTAAAGGAGGTCTTAAAGGTTTAGTTGTTGGAAAGGTTCTTACTTGCATTAAACATCCAAATGCAGATAGATTAAAATTAACTACGGTTGATATTGGTCAAGAAATTCCTCTTCAAATTGTTTGCGGAGCTCCAAATGTTAACAAGAATCAAACTGTAATAGTTGCAACTGTTGGAACTACTTTATATCCATTAAATGGAGATGAATTTAAAATCAACAAAAGTAAAATTAGAGGGGAATTAAGTTGTGGGATGATATGTGCCGAAGATGAAATTGGCATTGGTGATTCTCATGATGGTATTATTATCTTAAAAGACAAACACAAGGCTGGAAAAGAGGCTTCTAAGATTTATGAATGTTATGAAGATTATATTTTTGATATAGGTCTAACTCCAAATAGATCAGATGCAATGAGTCACTTTGGCGTAGCTAGAGATTTAAGAGCTGCACTAATGCATAAAAACAAGAGTTTAGAACTAATTACTCCATCCGTTTCTTCATTTCATGTAAATGCAAGAACCAAAAAAATTAACATTAAGGTAAATGATCCTAAACTAGTTCCAAGGTTTTCTGGAGTTTGTATTGAAAATATTAAAGTAAAAAAATCCGCAGATTGGATTCAAAATAAATTAAAAAGTATAGGTCTTACTCCAATTAATAATGTTGTTGATATAACTAATTATGTTCTTCATGAACTTGGACAACCATTACATGCTTATGATTTACAAAAAATTAAATCAAATAATATTGAAGTTAAAACTTTAAAAAAAGGTACTCTTTTTACTACGCTTGATGGCATTGAAAGAAAATTAAATGACTCTGAATTAATGATTTGTGACGGAAACAATCCTATGTGTATCGCTGGTGTTTTTGGAGGAGATGATTATGGAATTAATAATGAAACTAATACAATTTTTTTAGAAAGTGCATACTTTGACCCGGTTTCTATCAGAAAAACAGCAAAATTTCATTCTATCAATAGTGATGCCTCGTTTAGATTTGAAAGAGGAATTGATGTGGAATTAGTTGAATATGCTCTTAAAAGAGCTGCTTTACTTATTTGTGAAGAATGTGAAGGTAAAATCTGTAGTGATATAATTGATGAATATTCTAAGAGGATAGACAGTAAATCTATATTACTTAATTATGAAAAAACAAATAAACTTATTGGGCAAATTATTCCACCTGAAGAAATTAAATCAATATTAACATCTCTAGATTTTAAAATCAACAATATTACTGAAACTGGCGTAGGAATAACTGTACCAACTTACCGACATGATGTTACTAGAGAGTGTGATGTGGTTGAAGAAATTCTTAGAATATATGGTTTCAATGAAATTAAATTATCTAACAATTTATCAATTTCAATAAATGCTATTGAAACTAATCTTTATTATAAAACAGAGAAATCAATAGCCTCAATTCTTAACTCTTTAGGATTTAATGAAATAATGAATAATTCTTTAACAAATAATAACTTAAATTTATTTGATAGAAAAAGTATAGAAATAATAAATTCTATAAGTTCAGACGTGTCAAAACTGAGAACGACTTTATTAGAATCTTGTCTAAAAACATTAAAATACAACCTAAATAGAAAAAATAAAAATAATAGATTTTTTGAATTTGGAAAAATTTATGAAAAATTAGAAAAATCTAATATTGAGAAAAGAAGATTAGGGATTGTGTACAGTGGTGAAATAAATCCAAATTCATGGAATTGTAAATCTACAAATGCAGATTTTTATACATTAAAAAATATTATAATTAATATTTTTTCGAAATTATCTATAAAATGTGCTGAAGAAATCATTGATTTAGAGGGGTTTGAAAAAGCTTTAGGTTTTTATTATAAAGATAAAAGGATAGCTGTTATTGGTTTAATTTCATCAAAAATTAATAAGGAATTTGATATTAATCAAAAGGTATATTATGCCTCATTAGATATTGATGAAATTCTTGACTTACCTTCATTAGATTTTCAAAAATACAAACCTATATCTAAATTTCATTCAACAAATAAAGACATGGCTTTTATTTTAGATAAAAATGTAAACTTTTCAGAAATAGAGGATTTAATTTTAAAATCTCAAATTAAAAATTTAACTGAAATGAGCTTATTTGATGTGTATGAAGGAGATAAAATTGCTAATGATAAAAAATCTTATGCAATGAATTTCACAATTAGTAATCAAGAAAAAACGCTAGATGATAAAGAAATTCACCTAGTTATGAATAAAATTCAAAAAAAAATTGAAAATAAGTTTAACGCTACTTTAAGAGATAAATAATATGTTTATTACAAATATAGAAAACGAGCTTCAAGCTATTAAAAATAAGTCTAATAGAAATTCTAATGTATATGATCTAAATATTTCATTTTTTAATGATTTCGATATAGATAAGTTAAAAAGTAAAAACATATATCATATTTCTGATATTAAGAAAATATGTATTGATTATCGTCTTCGATTTTTAAATACTAAATATTTTAAAGGAGATATTCCTTTATCTGCACAAACTAAATTAAAAACTTTTAAAAAAGAACAAAAGTTGAATATTTTAGACTTAAAAATAATGGCTCCATCAAAGCTCTTTAAACTTAAAAATGCTGATGATCCATTATTGTTTTGTAATCTTGGAAACGAATATTTTTATTTAATTGATAAATGGGGAAACGATTTAAGTTTTTTTAGAAAAATTTCTATGTGGCCTTTTAAATCCTTAACAAATATTCTTTTTTTTATTGCTTTTTTAAGTCTTTTAGCAACTCTTATTATTCCCAAGGGGATATTTGTTTATGATAATTCACCAAATGCGGAATTCTTTATAACTTATTTATTTATGTTGAAATCAATTGTAGCTATTGTTCTTTTTTTCGGTTTCTCTTTAGGTAAAAATTTCAACAAAGCTATATGGAATAGGAAATACTTTAACTAAAAATGGATAGTTCTTATGTCATAGTTTTTCAAGGATCTATGGTTTACTCTAAAAGAATAATAGATAAACTTGTTTCAAAAAAAATAAATCCTATTGTAAAAAACGAAAATGAATCAGCTAGACTTGCTGGATTTGGGATGATAAACGAACAGAGAATATCCGTTTATGTTCATAAAGATGAATTGGAGATTTCAAATAAATTAATAAAAAACTTAAGAATATAGCTTTTTTCTTATTTCCTGAACTTTAGTATCATTTACGTAAGAATCAAAAGTGGCTAATCTATCTATAACTCCTTTTGGAGTTAATTCAATTACTCTATCTCCAACAGATTTTGCAAATTCAAAATCATGAGTAGTTATAAAAACATTTCCTTTAAATTTTTTAATAGAATTATTTAGTGCTGTTATTGACTCTAAATCTAAATGACTAGTCGGTTCATCAAACATTATCACATTAGATCTCAGCATCATCATTCTTGAAAGCATACATCTTACTTTCTCGCCTCCAGATAAGACATCAGATGTCTTTAAAGCTTCTTCTCCGCTAAAAATCATTTTACCTAAAAAACCTCTTATATAAACTTCCTCTCTTTCTTCATCATTTTTAGCCCATTGTCTTAACCAGTCAATTAAATTTAATTTATTATCAAAGAAGGAACTGTTATCTAAAGGTAAATAAGATTGAGATGTTGTAATTCCCCAACTAAATTTTCCATTATCTGCTTTAATTTGATTATTAATTATTTGATAAAATGCTGTTGTAGCTCTGGTGTCTTTCGAATATAAAACGACTTTCTCACCTTTATTTAAATTAAAACTAATCTTATCGAATAATATGCTTGTTGAATCTGAATAAGATAGATTATCAACACTCAAAATTTGATCACCGGCTTCCCTGTCGGAGTTAAATATTATTGCTGGATATCTTCTAGAAGATGGTTTTATATCTTCTATCTTCAAATTATCTAACATTTTTTTTCTTGACGTTGCTTGTTTAGATTTTGAAGCATTTGCACTGAACCGAGCTATAAAATCTTCTAATTCTTTTTTCTTTTCTTCTGATTTTTTATTTTGTTGTGTTTTTTGTCTTAATGCTAGTTGACTAGATTCATACCAAAAAGTATAATTTCCTGAAAAATGATTTATTTTTCCAAAATCAATATCGGAAATATGTGTACAAACAGAATCTAGAAAATGTCTGTCATGAGAAACTACTATCACAGTATTATCAAAATTAGTAATAAAATTTTCTAACCATTTAATGGTTTCAAAATCTAAATCATTTGTTGGCTCATCCATAATTAATACATCTGGATTTCCAAATAATGCCTGTGCGAGTAATACTTTTACTTTTTGAGCTCCATCCAATTCATTCATCTCTTTATAGTGCAAATCTTCTTTTATATCTAAATTTGATAATAATGCAGCTGCATCACTTTCAGCATTCCATCCATCCATTTCTTCATATTCTAGCTGTAAAACCCCTACTCTGTCGCTATCCTTATCTGAAAAGTCAGGATTTGCATAAATATCGTCCATTTCCTTTTTAATTTTAAAAAGCACTTTATTTCCCCTCATTACTGTTTCTAAAACTTGTTTATCGTCAAATGCAAAGTGATCTTGTTCTAGAACAGACATTCTTTTTCCTTGTTCCAAATGTATTTGTCCAGAATTTGGTTCAAATATTTTAGAAATAATTTTAAGAAAAGTTGATTTTCCTGCACCATTAGCTCCAATGATACCATAACAATTTCCTTTTACAAAGGATGTATTAACATCATCAAACAAGACTCTTTTACCAAATTGAACGGAAAGATTAGAGACGCTTAACATATTTTATATTTTTTTAATGAGGCGCAAATTTAATAAAATCATATTTATGATTATTCTAAATTTATCTTTAAATTAAAAAAGTATAATTTATAAATTACAGATGAATCAAAAAATTTTAACATTTTTAATTTTAATTTTATTTTCCTCTTGTTATTTTAATTCAAATAATAAGACATCATATTTTACTGGAAAGATTATTAAAAAAACAAATGATAAAATATCTATACTAAAAGATGAAACTATCTTAAATGAAAGTTTTATTCTCGATGATGGAAGTTTTTTTATGAGTATAGACTCAATCAAAGATGGACTTTATAATTTTAAACATCTTCCGGAATTTCAATATGTTCTAATTGAAAATGGAGATAGCCTAGTAATTAGATTAAATGCTGTAGATTTTGATGAATCCTTAGTTTTTACAGGGAAGGGATCATCTAAAAATAATTTCTTAATTGATGTGTTTTTGAATCACGAAAATGAAGAAAGTTTGTTGAATACTTCATTGAGAGACAATTCAGATAATTTTAAAAAAACAATTGATTCTTTACTTAAAATTAAAAAACTAGAATTTGAAAATTTTAAAAAACTTAAAAAATCAAATAAAACAAGTAATCTAGTAATTGAATATGCAATTAAATTACCATTATATTCAAAAACTGAGGCTTATATTTCGGGAACAAAACAAAATAATGAGTTCACTATAACTTCAAATGAATTTTTTGATTTTAGAAATAATTTAAATCTTAATATTGAAGAGCTTTCCAATTTTAAACCTTATTTAGATTATATAATTTTAAGAACTAATAACGAATCAGGTATTGATTTTAATTCGTACTCAAATTTAGATTTACAATTTAATTTAGATAGAATAAAGTTTGTGAATAGTACAATTAAAAATCCTTTAATAAAATCTAAAGTTTTAAGGTATATAGCTTTCGAATATCTATTAAAAGAAAATATTTTAATTGATATTGATACTTTTTTAAATGAATTTTTAGAGATATCTATTAATGAAAAAACTAATTTAGAAATTGAACAACTATATTCAAATATTGCATCTTTACAAGAGGGAAAATATTTGCCAAAAATTGAATTAACTAATATTAACGACAAAACTAATCTTATAAGTGATTTTATTTCTAATAAACCTATTATATATATTTTTTGGTCATATGATCTTAATTCTCATCAAATCAGCCTTTTCAATAGAGTCTTTGAGTATCTAAAAACAAATAAAAAATACAATTTTCATTGTATTAATATTAATTCAAATAAAGATAAATGGAAAGAGTCATTAAAATTAATTCGAAAAAACAATAATATTAAACACTTTATAGCCAATGATTTTAATATCATGAGTAAAAAAATGATATTAAATAACCTAAATAAAACAATAAAAACAGACAATAAGGGTAAAATAATTTCTATTTCTGAAATAAGTAAGTTAAATCGATTTAACTAGTTTCCTTTTTTAAAATCAGCTAGAAATTTTTCTAGTCCACTTTCTGTAAGAGGATGTTTAATTAAACCTTTAATTGAAGACAAAGGACCCGTCATTACATCAGCACCAATTTTTGCACAGTCAATAACATGCATCGTATGTCTAACTGATGCTGCTAAAATTTGAGTATCAAAAGCATAATTATCATATACTGTTACAATTTCTGATATTAAATTCAAACCATCTGTAGAAATATCATCTAATCTTCCTATAAATGGGGAAACATAAGTAGCACCTGCTTTGGCTGCTATAAGAGCTTGACCTACAGAAAAAATTAGTGTACAATTTGTTTTAATAGATTTATTAGAAAAATATTTAATTGCCTTAATTCCATCTAAAATCATGGGAATTTTTACGACAATTTGAGGATGAAGCTTAGCTAACGCTTCACCTTCCTTAATCATTCCATTAAAATCAGTTGAAATTACTTCTGCAGAAACATCACCTTCTACAATTTCACAAATTTTTACATAATGATTTAAAATATTTTGATGACCTGTAACTCCTTCCTTAGCCATTAAAGACGGATTAGTAGTTACTCCATCTAAAACACCAAGATCTTGTGCTTCTTTGATTTGATCAAGGTTTGCTGTATCTATAAAAAATTTCATATTGTGAGTTTATTTGTTGCTATAATATAAAAGTATTTTTTCAAATAATCTATCGGGTAACATACTTTTTAAAATTATTGAAAATTTTTGAATAAAAGAACCTACTTTATAATGAATTTTAGGATTTTTTGATTCAATTATTTTGAATATCAATTTAGATATTTCTATTGGAGAACCTGCATTATCGACATGTTTATTTGCAGAATTTATAATTTTAGAATAATCTTCAATATAGATAGAGTTTTTATTTAATTCAGAATCAATTCTTCTAGAGGCTATATTGGTTTTAAAATCTCCAGGGGCAACATTCACTACTTTAATGTTAAATTTCTTTAACTCCATATTAAATACCTCTCCTATCATTTCAAGAGAACTCTTTGTGGCACTGTAAATTCCTCTATAAGGAGTGCCAAAATAACCTAAAACAGAAGTTATATTAATAATTAATCCATATTTTTTTTCTCTCATTGAGGGAAGACATTCTTTTATAATAGAAATTGGTCCAAAAAAATTAGTTTGAAAAGCACTCTTCATATCTAATTCGGAAGTTTCTTCAATTGGTCCCGTAATACCAATTCCAGCATTATTAATTAATACATCTATCCTCCCTTCTTTTTTAATCACACGATCAATAAATTCCTTTATTTCAATAGGTTTATTAATATTACACTTTAATAATTTAAAACTAT
>CESU01028024.1_pt1 | contig 16497 bp, 13 predicted proteins | sample 531141 | NCBI WGS metagenome assembly CESU01 (sample SAMEA2621401, study PRJEB7988) | marine metagenome | isolation source: saline water (ENVO:00002010), including
AAGGTTTTTCCAACTAGATCTCATACTGTTTCTGCTCAAGGTGGCATTACATGTGCTATTCAAAGCGCTGATCCAAATGATGATTGGAGATGGCATATGTACGATACAGTGAAAGGTGCAGATTTTATAGGCGACCAAGATGCAATTGAGTACATGTGCTCAGAAGGCCCAAAAGCAGTTTTTGAACTTGAGCATATGGGATTACCATTTTCTAGGTTTGATAATGGAAGAATATATCAAAGACCTTTTGGTGGACAGTCCAAAGATTTTGGTAAAGGTGGCCAGGCTGCGAGAACATGCGCAGCTGCAGACAGGACTGGTCACGCGCTTCTTCATACCCTCTATCAAAATAACATTAAAGAAGGCTCTAATTTTTTAAATGAATGGTTTGCTGTTGATCTTGTAAAAAATTCTAAAAATGAAGTTACAGGAGTTATTGCTTTTTCTATTGAATCAGGTGAAGTTGCCCATTTAAAAGCTCAGGCTACTGTTCTTGCTACTGGAGGTGCCGGAAGAATTTATGCATCTACTACAAATGCATTAATTAACACTGGTGATGGACTAGGTATGAGTCTTCGTTCCGGTTTTGCAGCTCAAGATATGGAGATGTGGCAGTTCCATCCAACAGGTATTTATGGTGCTGGCTCTCTAGTTACTGAAGGTTGTAGAGGAGAAGGTGGTTATTTAGTAAATGGAGAAGGCGAAAGATTTATGGAAAGATATGCTCCTAATGTTAAAGATTTAGCTGGGCGTGATGTTGTAGCTAGATCAATGGTTTTAGAGATACTAGAAGGACGAGGTTGTGGAGAAAATAAAGATCATGTTTATTTAAAATTAGATCATCTGGGCGCTGATGTTCTAAATTCTAAATTACCCGGTATTTGTGAACTATCTAAAACATTTGCTCATGTTGATCCTGTTTATCATCCAATTCCAGTAGTGCCAACTTGTCATTATATGATGGGAGGAACACCAACAAATATTCATGGACAAGCTTTTACAAGAATAAATTCTGAGGATGTAACTGTTCCAGGCTTGTTTGCTGCAGGTGAGGCAGCTTGTGTATCAGTTCATGGAGCTAATAGATTGGGAGGTAATTCTTTGCTTGATTTAGTTGTATTTGGAAGGGCCGCTGGAACTTTTATTCAAAAAGAACTCAGTTCAGGTGGAGGAGTTGAATCAGCATCTGATTCAGATATTGATAACTCTTTAGAAAGATTAAATAAATTAAATGAATCAAGCTCAGGACACGATACTGCCTCTGTTAAAAAAGAGCTACAAACATGCATGCAAAACTATTTTGGAGTATTTAGAAGAGGCGAGTTCATGGAGAAAGGGGTTGCTGAGTTAGAAGAAATTAGAAATAAAGCAGAGAATCTTCATTTAAGCGATAAGAGTGTAGCTTTTAACACAAGTAGAGTAGAAGCCTTAGAACTTCAAAACCTTGTAGAGGTTGCAGAAGCAACCGCTATCTCTGCATTACATAGAAATGAAAGTAGAGGAGCTCATGCTAGAGATGATTTTCCCGATAGAGACGATGAAAATTGGTTATGCCATTCTGTATTTGACCCAAATGATAAGTCTCTCTCTAAAAGGGTAGTCAACTTTGCTCCTAAAACAATGGAAGCTTTTCCTCCAAAAGTTAGAGTTTATTAAGGATTATTTATGCTAAAAATTAATATATATAGATACAACCCAGAGCAGGATAAGTTTCCTTATATGATGAACTATGAGATTGAAAAACCTGAAAAGGACATTATGGTTTTAGACCTTCTTCATCTTCTAAAAGAGAGTGATTCATCCTTATCATTTAGGAGATCATGTAGAGAGGGTGTTTGTGGTTCAGATGGCATGAATATTAATGGCAAAAATGGGTTAGCATGCATAACAGCATTATCTGATGTTCTAAAAGGAGATAGGCTTGATATAAGACCCCTACCTGGACTTCCAGTTATTAGAGATCTTGTTGTTGATATGACTCAATTTTATAATCAGTATGAAAAAATTAAGCCATTTCTTCAAAATGATACTCCGCCTCCAGAGCAAGAGCGCCTCCAGTCTCCAGCAGACAGAGATAAGCTTGATGGTCTTTATGAGTGCATACTTTGCGCTTGTTGCTCAACAAGCTGTCCTTCATTTTGGTGGAATCCTGATAAATTTGTAGGTCCAGCAGCTTTATTGCAAGCATATAGGTTTCTTGCTGATACTAGAGATTTAGAAAAGGATAGCAGGCTTGATGATTTAGCAGATCCATTTAGCGTTTACAGATGCCATGGCATTATGAATTGTGTTGCAGCATGCCCTAAAGGATTAAATCCAAATAAGGCTATTGGAGAAATAAAAACCATGTTACTTAAGGGTAAAAGTTCAGCAAATATTATTGCATCAGATGGAGTTACTGCGTAAAAATATCATGAGTTACGATATGGAAAAATTCTGGGAAGATTCGCATACCTCATCCGGACACTCCTCTTACCTAGAAAGTTTATATGAATCATATTTAGATAATCCAGCAAGTGTATCTCTTGAATGGAGAAGTTTTTTTGATGACTTGCCTAGCAATAATGGAAAACATCAAGATATTTCTCATCAGAATATTATTAATTCATACAAAAATCATAGAAGAGTTTTATCAAGCTCAAACAATACAAATGAAATAAATGATAAGCAGGTTAGAGTAGTTCAGCTTATACAGGCATACAGAAATAGAGGTCATCAGGCTGCAACATTAGATCCATTGGGCATGATGGAGAGAAAGCAAGTTCCTGATTTAGATATTGAATATCACGGCTTAGATAAAGAAGATCTTCAGACAGTTTTTAAAACTGATACATTAAAAATTGGAAAAGCAGAAGCTACTCTTCAACAAATCATTGACTCACTCCAATCTATTTATTGTGGTGATCTGGGTATTGAATACAACTATATTGTAAGCACTGAGGAAAGAAAGTGGTTTCAAGAGATATTAGAACCAAGTCTTGGGCAATGCGAATTTGAAGACGATGAAAAAAAATATATATTTAATAGATTAAATTCTGCTGAAGGTTTAGCAAAGTTTCTTGCAGCAAAATATCCAGGTATGAAGCGTTTTGGTATTGATGGATGTGAGTCATTAATCCCGCTTGTAGATGCTTTAATTCAAAATTGTGGAATTCTTGGTGCTAAGCAGATTTGTTTTGGTATGGCTCATAGAGGTAGATTAAATTTACTAGTTAATGTGCTTGGTAAAACCCCTGCTGAATTATTTTCTGCTTTTGAAGAAGATGTTGAGCTAACAGGTGCAAATACAGGAGATGTTAAATATCATCTTGGCTTTTCTTCAAATTTATTAACTCCTAATGGGGAAGTTCATGTTTCCCTATTTAACAACCCCTCTCATCTTGAGATAGTTGATCCGGTAGTTCTTGGGTCAGTTCGCGCCAGACAAGATAGAATTTATGATGAAAAGAGAGAACAAGTTATCCCAATTCTTATTCATGGGGATGCATCATTTTCTGGTCAAGGTGTAGTAATGGAATCTCTTCAGATGTCTCAAACTAGAGGATATGGTGTTGGCGGGACTTTACATGTAATTGTTAACAATCAAATTGGATTTACAACTAGTTACAAATATGACGCTAGATCAACAGACTATTCAACAGATGTAGCTAAAATGATAGAAGCTCCGATTATTCACGTAAATGGTGATAATCCTGAAATGGTAGTCCATGCAGCACAGATAGCTTGTGAATATAGATACAAGTTTGGTAAGGATATAATCTTAGATTTGTTCTGTTACAGAAGAAGAGGTCACAATGAAGCAGATGACCCCTCTGCAACTCAGCCACTTATGTATGAAAAGATTGCTAAACATCCTTCAGTATTAAAAATTTATGAAGAAAAGTTAATCTCAGAAAGCATCATAACCAAATTAGATTCTATAACTTTTCAAAAAGAGTACAGAGATTCTCTGGAGAAAGGAGCATCGGTAGTTGGAAATCTTGCTTTAAAACCTAATGATGATCTTTGGTTTGATTGGTCAGCTCACTTAAATCAAACATGGTGGCAGGAAACTAATACAAAAGTTAATACAGGTAAATTTTTAGAATTATCTGAAGTTATTACTTCAGCTCCAAAAGACTTTACGCTTGGGAGACAAGTTAAAAAAGTATTTGAAGACAGAAGGCTTATGGCTGCTGGTGAAGCGCCAATTAATTGGGGTTATGCGGAATCCATGGCTTATGCAACATTATTAGCAGAAGGTTATCCTATTCGCTTAACAGGGCAAGATGTAAGAAGAGGAACGTTCTCACACAGACATGCTGCCATATATAACGCTAAAGATGGAATAGGGCACATACCATTAGTAAACGTAGCAAGAGAAAGTTCTACTAGAATGGATATATATGACTCTTTCTTGTCCGAAGAGGCTGTTTTAGGTTTCGAATATGGATATTCAGCTACTTGGCCTTCTGGTTTGGTAATGTGGGAAGCTCAATTTGGTGATTTTGTTAATGGCGCTCAGGTGGTAATTGATCAGTTTATAGTTTCTGCTGAACATAAATGGGAAAGATTATCAGGATTAGTCATGCTTCTTCCTCACGGTTTTGAAGGTCAAGGCCCAGAACATAGTAGTGCTAGGCTGGAACGATTTCTTCAGTTATGTGCTGATGGAAATATTGAGGTTTGTGTTCCCAGCACCCCAGCTCAAATATTTCATCTTCTAAGGCGACAAGCTATTAGAAAGATGAGAAGACCTTTAATTGTAATTACTCCAAAAAGTCTTTTAAGAAATCCTCTTGTTACATCCTCAGTAGCTGAATTAACTGATGGAGAATTCAAGTGCGTTATTGATGATGAGATAGTTAATAAAAAAAATATTAATAGAGTTGTTATGTGTTCAGGTAAGATTTATTACGATTTACTTCAAAAAAGAATCGAAAATAAAATTGATACTATTGCCTTGGTAAGAATTGAGCAATTGTATTCATTTCCATATGACGATCTAGAAAATATTTTATCTAACTACCCTAATACGAAAGAATTTATTTGGTGTCAAGAAGAGCCAGCAAACCAGGGTGCATGGTTTAGTCATAGACATAGGCTTCAAAGAGTTTTAGATAGATTTGACAATAAAAATGAAATCAAACTTGTGAGTAGGCCAGCTGCAGCAGCGCCAGCAGTTGGTTTAATGAAATTACATTTAAAACAACAAGAAGAAATAGTATTAAAGGCTTTAAATATAAAGCCGCAGGGAGAGAAAGAATGAGTATAGAAATTAAATCACCAACATTTCCAGAATCAGTAGCAGATGGAACAGTTGCTAACTGGGTAAAAAAAGAAGGTGAAAGTGTTGAGCAGGACGAAGTTATTGCTGAAATTGAGACTGATAAAGTTGTGCTAGAGGTCGTTGCACCTGTTAGTGGAACTATCACAAGGATTGTTAAACAAGAGGGTGAAATTGTTAATAGTTCTGAATTGATAGCTGAATTTAATGAGGGCACTGCATTAGTTGAAGAAGCTATAATTGATACAGATTTATCTGATGTTGAAATTCTAGAACCTAAGGTTGATAAATTAGGACCTGCTGCTAAAAGAATAATTGCAGAAGAAAATATTGATCCATCTACAATTGAAAGCACAGGCAAGAATGGAAGAGTTACTAAAGCGGATTTAGTAAATCACATGAATAATAAATCTAAAGATATAAATACAGCAGAGCCTAAAACACCTACTGCTGAAAAGAAAATTTCTTTCTCTGATTCAAGGGATGAAAAACGCGTTCCCATGTCTAGACTTAGAGCAACTATTGCAAACAGACTACTAACAGTCAAACAAGAAACGGCAATGTTAACAACTTTTAATGAAGTTGATATGCTTCCTATTAAAGAACTTAGATCAAAATATGGTGCTGAGTTTGAAAAACAACATGGTGTTAAGCTTGGATTTATGGGATTTTTTGTCATAGCTGCTATACAGGCATTAAAAAAGTTCCCTCTAGTGAATGCTTCAATAGATAAAACAGATATTGTTTATCATGGCTATCAGGATATTGGTGTTGCGGTTTCAACTGAAAGAGGTCTTGTTGTTCCTGTAATTAGAGATGCTGATATGCTCTCACTTCCTGATATTGAAAAATCAATAATGGATTACTCTATTAAAGCTAGAGATGGAAAACTTTCAATGGATGAAATGCAAGGTGGAACATTCACTATTTCAAATGGAGGTGTATTTGGATCATTGTTATCAACACCAATCTTGAATGCACCACAAACAGCTATTTTAGGTATGCATAGTATCCAAAATAGACCTGTTGCTATTGATAATGAAGTTGTTATAAGGCCAATGATGTATCTAGCTATGAGTTATGATCATCGTTTATTAGATGGCAAAGAGGCAGTTACTTTCTTAGTTTCAATCAAAGAGCAACTTGAATCTCCTGAAAGATTGTTGTTGAATTTATAAGAGGTTTTAATATGTATGATGTTGTAATTATTGGAGGCGGACCTGCTGGTTATGTAGCAGCTATAAAGTGTGCTCAACTAGGTCTTTCGGTAGCTTGTGTTGAGTCAATGTCAGATTCAGAGGGTAATCAAAAATATGGTGGTACTTGCTTAAATGTTGGATGTATACCTTCCAAAGCATTATTAGACTCATCACAAAGATTTTATGAAGCTAATAATGACTTATCAAAGCATGGTATTAATACTGGTGAAGTAAAATTAGATATCCCTGCCATGATGGAAAGAAAAGATAAAATTGTTACTCAACTAGTAAGTGGAGTGAGTGGTTTATTTAAAGCAAATAAGGTTACCCCTATTCAGGGTCATGGAAAGCTTCTCTCAGGCAAAAAAGTAGAAGTTACGAATGGCGAGTCTATTGAGATAATAGAAGCTAACAATATTATTTTAGCAACGGGATCTAAGCCAATTGAGATAAATTCAGCAACTTTTAATAATAATAATATTGTTGATTCAACTGGAGCACTTGAATTTTCATCTATTCCAAAAAAACTTGGTGTTATTGGTGCAGGTGTTATCGGTTTAGAGCTTGGAAGTGTATGGTGTCGATTAGGGTCTGAAGTAACTATGCTAGAGGCATTACCTGAGTTTTTACCCATGGCAGATAAGAAGATGGCAAAAGAAGTTTATAAAGAATTTACAAAACAAGGTTTAGATATAAAACTTGGTTGTAAAGTTACTCAAGCAAAAGCTAACAAGACTAATGTAAAAGTTGAGTATGAGGAAAATGGCTCCATTAATGAGAAAGTATTTGATAAATTAATAGTATGTGTAGGAAGAGCTCCAAATACCAAAGATCTTTTATCTGATGATTGTGGAGTTGATCTTGATGATAGAGGTTTTATCAAGGTTGATGATTTTTGTTCAACTAAGGAGCCTGGAGTATGGGCAGTAGGTGATGTGGTCAGAGGTCCAATGCTTGCACATAAAGGAAGTGAAGAGGGTGTAATGGTTGCAGAAAGAATTGCTGGTAAACATGCAAAAGTTAATTATGATCTTGTTCCATCTGTTATATATACTCATCCAGAACTAGCATGGGTTGGAAAGAATGAAGAAGAGCTAAAAACTGAAGGAGTTGAATATAAAACTGGTTCCTTCCCATTTGCCGCAAGCGGTAGAGCTCTAGCTACAGATGAATCAGTTGGATCCGTTAAAGTGCTCGCTGACAAGTTAACAGATACCATACTAGGAATTCATGTATTCGGGCCTTCTGCAGCTGAACTGGTTCAGCAGGGGTTAATAGCTATGGAATTTGGTTCAAGCTCTGAAGATATAGGTTTAACTATGTTTAGTCACCCAACCGTATCAGAAGCACTGCATGAAGCAGCTCTTGCTGCTAATGGTCACGCAATTCATATAGGAAATAGAAAAAGATGAATCTTCACGAATACCAAGGTAAAGAATTATTTGCTGAATATGGCCTACCAGTTTCATCAGGTAAGGTTATTTCTAATGCTGAAGATGCTATTAATGCATGCAGAGATATTGGAGGCAATAAGTGGGTTGTTAAAGCTCAAGTTCATGCAGGCGGAAGAGGTAAAGCTGGAGGTGTTGAATTAGTTAACTCACCTGATGAGGCTTTAGCATTTGCAAAAAAATGGCTTGGTAAAAAACTAGTTACCTACCAAACAGATGCAAATGGCCAGCTTGTAAGCTCGATTCTTATAGAAGAGTGCACAGATATTGCTGATGAGCTTTATTTAAGCGCAGTTGTAGATCGTGCTTCTCAGAGAGTTGTATTTATTGCTTCTTCTGAAGGTGGAGTAAATATTGAAGAAGTAGCAAAAAATTCACCTGAAAAAGTTATCTACGAACCTATCGATCCATTAACTGGAGCTTTGCCTTATCAAGCAAGAAAAATTTCAAAGGTTCTTGGTTTAAATCAAGTTCAAACTAAGCAATTTTCAAAAATATTACCAAATTTAATGAAATTATTCACAGATTGTGATTTGAGTTTATTAGAAATAAATCCTCTTGTTATAACTGCAGGAGGAAATCTACATTGTCTAGATGCAAAAATTAATATTGATTCAAATGCAATTTTTAGGCAACCAAAAATTGCTGCAATGCATGACCCCTCTCAGGAAGATGAAAGGGAGTCAGAGGCTGCAAAAAATGATCTCAGTTATGTCTCATTAGATGGCAATATAGGCTGTATGGTTAATGGAGCTGGTTTGGCAATGGGCACCATGGATACAATAAAATATTTTGGAGGCTCTCCAGCTAATTTTCTTGATGTTGGAGGTACAGCAACACAGGAACGAGTGGCAAAAGCATTTAAATTAATTCTAGCTGATCCAGAAGTTAAGGTCGTATTAGTAAATATTTTTGGTGGCATTGTTAGGTGTGATTTAATTGCTGAAGGGGTTCTTGCTGCAATTGAGGAGGTTGGAGTCTCAGTCCCAGTTGTTGTCAGGCTTGAGGGAAATAATGCTGACAAAGGTTCTGAAATTTTAGCAAATGCAAATGTTAAAATTGAAAGTTTAAATAATCTTAAAGATGCTGCAAAAAAAGCAGTGGAGTTAGCATCATGAGTATATTAGTAAATAAAGATACAAGAGTTATTGTTCAAGGTTTTACAGGTTCTCAAGCAACACTTCATTCAGAACAAGCTATTGAATATGGGACTAATATTGTAGGTGGAGTTACTCCAGGTAAGGGTGGCCAAGTTCATCTAGACAGACCTGTTTTTGATACTATGGATGAAGCTATGAAGGCTGTTAATCCAAATGCAGCCCTTATTTTTGTTCCAGCAGCATTTTGTAAAGATTCAATTCTTGAGGCAGCTGAATCAGGAGTAGAATTAGTAATATGTATAACTGAAGGTGTGCCTACACTTGACATGCTAATGATTAAGAAGAGAGTAGATGAGCTTGGAGTTAGGCTTATAGGACCTAATTGTCCTGGAATAATTACACCTGGTGAAGCAAAGCTCGGAATTATGCCTGGAAGTATTCATATGCCTGGATCTGTTGGAATTATATCTAGATCTGGAACACTTACTTATGAAGCAGTAAAGCAAACAACTGATCTTGGCTTGGGTCAAAGTAGTTGTGTCGGTATTGGTGGAGATCCTATTCCAGGTTCCTCATTTATTGATATCTTAAAATTATTTGAAGCTGATGACGCTACCAAGGCTATAGTTATGGTTGGGGAGATTGGAGGTTCAGCGGAGGAAGAGGCTGCAGAATTCATTAAAACTTCAGTTACCAAACCAGTCATTTCATATATTGCAGGTCAAACTGCGCCTGCAGGTAAAAGAATGGGGCATGCAGGAGCTATTATTGCGGGCGGCAAAGGTACAGCGGCTGATAAGATTTCAAAATTAAAAGAATGCGGAGTTCATATTGCAGATAATCTTTTAGAGATAGGTTCAAAGACAGCAGAAGTTATTAATTCATAACCTTGCTAAATTTATTTGAAATCCACTGAACTCTCATACTAATTAGGACTGCAAATACAGATAAGCCAGCAATCATAGCTATCCACATTCCTGATGCTCCCAAAGGTTCAGTAAATCCATAAAATGTTAAATAATATCCAAATGGGACTGCCATAAACCAATATACTAAAAGAGTAATTATCATTGGTGCAAAGGTATCTTTATAACCTCTAAGCGCACCTATTGCTCCAATTTGAGCACCATCGGGTATCTGAAATATTGCAGCAAATATCAATAGATTACTTGCAACTAAAACAACTGATTCCTCGGTTGAAAACAATGCACTTAACTGATCTTTAAAAGTAAGAATAATAAGTGTATTTATAAATGCAATCATTGTGCATAAAACAATTGAAGAAATAGAAGCAAATCTTGCATCTAGCATTCTTTTACCACCTATTAAATTTCCTACTCTTGTGGCAGCAGCCAAACCAATAGAGAGCGATATTACAAAAAAGACACTAGCTATATTCATTGCTATAGCATGACCAGCTACAATTTCTTTACCTAACGGAGATATAATTAAGGCTGCTCCTGAGAACATTGCTAGCTCAATAAAAATACCTAATCCTATTGGAAAACCTAATTTAAATATCTCAATAAGAGTATCCTTAGATGGAAAAGGAAGTTTTTGAAAAGGCTTAGTTACCGAATAATTTTTAGACTTAGCTATATAGCATATTAATGCTAAAGTCATAAATACAGATACTATCGATGTTGCATAACCACAACCAACACCACCCATTTTAGGAACACCAAAATAACCATAGACTAAAATAATATCTAATGGAATATTAATCAACATTCCTGCAAGTGAGATATAAAAAATAGGAAGTGTTATGGCCATACCTTCGCTGTAGCAGCGAAGACAAGTAAAAATAGTTATAGCAAACATCCCAACTGATAAGGCTTTAAGATATTCCCCAGAAATTTTTGCAACTTCTGGATCTAACTGCAGAAGGTTTACTAAAAGATATAAATTAGGATAAATTAATAAAAATAAACTACCTAGGAAAATTGAAATCCAAACCACTTCACCTAACTTATAACCAATTTTATTAAATTCCTTTGCGCCATATAACTGAGCAACAATAGGAGTAATAGCAAATGTAATACCAGCTATAAGTAGCCAGATTGGATGAGTAATAGCTGAACCTATAGCTAAACCAGCAAGGTCTGTTGAGCTTGCTCTTCCAGCAACAAGCGTATCAGTAGTTCCCATAAAGATATAGGAAACCTGAGACCCAAAAATAGGTAGTCCTATTTGAAGCAAGCTTTTAAACTCATTTTTAAATTTTGTTAACAAATTTAGCACTTAAAAATATTTTCGATACTTTATCATATTAAAATAGTAATTATGTCAGGAGAAAATAATCAGAAAAGATAATAGACCGTATTGGCTAAAAAAACTCAGCTCAAGAATTAATAGACGTTATGTAAGTCATTTTTTAAAACCTCAATTCTTAAAATTAGGGAAGGGTGGAGCTTATTTCAAGCCACAATACATAAACCTTTTTGGTAAAAATATTTCCATAGATGATTATCCGACATTAATAGGAGCTAAGGATGCCAATATCCAATTCACTACTTGGAACGTAGATACATGGGATGGAAAGCTAGATATTGGTAAATATGTTCTTATTACTCCTGGTGTAAGAATTATGGCAGCAGATCAAATTACAATTGGTGATGCATGCATGTTTGCTCATGGTGCTTATATTTCTGATGCAGATTGGCATGGTATTTATGATAGATCTGAACCAGTTGGAAAAACTAAACCGGTTGTTCTCAAAGATAATGTATGGATTGGAGATAGTGCCATTGTTTGTAAAGGGGTAACTATAGGAGAAAATAGTATTATTGGCGCAGGAGCTGTTGTTACAAAAGATGTACCACCAAATTCTGTTTTTGCTGGAAATCCTGCCAAACTTGTTAAAGTTTTAGATGAAAAAGAAGATTTTATTTCAAGAAAAGATTTTTTTGCCAACCCAAAAAAGCTTGCAGAAGATTTTGATTCATTAGATAAATATTCATTAGGAGATAATTCTTTTTTAGGTTGGATTCAAAGTATTTTTTGGCCAGATAATAGCAATTGATAAATATTATTGCAGATAAAGATATACCAAATTTAGATATTCATTTAAATGAATTGCTGGACTCTAATTTTTTTAGAATTAAATATCTACATTATCTGGATATTAATACTAATACCTTAAAAGACTGTGAAGTATTATTGGTAAGATCGACAATACGAGTTAATAAATCTTTACTTAAAAAAACAAACATAAAATTTATTGGTTCTGCTACAGCAGGAATAAATCATTTGGATATTAATTATCTTAATAAAAATAATATTCAATGGGATTATGCACCTGGTTGCAATTCTTCATCTGTTACACATTATATTTTAGCTGCTCTTGCAGAACTTATAGATCAAAAGAAAATGAGCTATAACTCAAAAATTGGGATTGTTGGTCATGGCAATATAGGAAAGAAAATTGCTAATTATCTTCACTCATTAGGCTTCACTGTTTTAAGAAACGATCCCTTTTTAAAAGATCCAAGCTTGATCGACTTTAAACAAATACTTGATTGTGATCTTATAAGCCTTCATGTTCCTTACACAGAAGATGGAGATCATCCTACTCAGCATCTAATTGATGAAAAAGAATTATTTGAATTACAAAATAAAATACTCATTAACTCCTCACGAGGAGGCGTAGTTAATGAGAAAGCTTTATTGAAACAAAAAAGTATTACTTATATTAATGATGTTTGGAAAAATGAACCTTTACCATCCAGAGCTCTAGTTAAACAATCCTTTATTTCCACTCCGCACATTGCTGGTTACAGTAAACAAGGAAAATTAAATAGCTCCAAACTAGTCGCATTATCTGCTGCAAGATACATAGAATCTAAAAAGGACATGAATCCATTTAACTTTAAAGATCCATCTGATAAAAAAATAGTACATTACCAATCTATAGATATTGAATCACAACCTTACCCACTTCATATTTTTAATGAAAGTTTTAATATTCAATCTATTTCAACTGAAATGAAGAAATTATGTAACCAAGACATTAACAATGAATTGTTAGCAAAAGGATTCAACCAAATGCGCTCCTCGCATCCTCAAAGAGATGATTATGATTCAAAGGAGTTTATAGAGAAATATACTTAGTTATGAATGGCTTGTTTTTTTAAATGAGAATGATTATCATCTAGATAATTACAAACATAAAATGTATGTAAATAAATTATATATATCTTGTTTCAAGAAATTAGAAGTGTAAAATAAATCTCTTCATGAGAGCAATCTCATATTTACTAAAAAAAATTATGACTGATAAATTAAAGCGAGCTCAAGCAATTATTGAAAGTATTTATTCAACTACTATAGGTAACTCTTCAAATCCAGCTTCAATGAGTTTTTATCAATCAGACACTTATAGATTCTTTTTTCTGCTTGCTTTCATGCATGAGCATTTTAATGATAGCGAGATATCTCAAGAGTTTGCTATTTCCTTAGTTCCTAAGAAATATGCTTCTAGGATTAAAAGACTACAAGTTCTTAAGCAATCTGTGCAACTTGGATATATCAATGAAGAATCATCATTGGTTGATAAGCGCAGGAGAATTTATACTCCCTCAGACTCTATGACTAATGATTTTCTGGATATGACGGAATCAGTGTCAAACCTTTCAGGTTAAAAAAAATTTTCTTAATTTAAGAAGAGCAAGATAATCCTATATCTGAAGCCCAATCCGGCGATTCGTCAGCATATTTCTCATATTCCAAGTTTTCATTAAACGGTTTTGCTATTAATCTCATTAAGTTATCTATTTCTGTATATGAACCCTCTTCAGCTTTATCTATGGCATTTTGAAGTAAATAATTTCTTAGAATAAACTTAGGGTTAGTTTGATTCATTTGTTTGACTCGTGCATCTTCATCACTAATTTCATGCTTATGCCTTTGTTGAAATTTTTTAGACCAACCCTTTAAACTCTTATCAGTTCTTACTGGATGATTATTTTTTATAATATTGCTTAAGCTTCTAAATGTTCTTGTAAAATCTAATTTTTCTACTTCCATTATATTTAGAAGTTCTTGAATCAAGAGTTCGTCTTGATTGTCTTGTTCTTTAAGCCCTAATTTTGCTTTATATAAATTAAATAATGTTTTTGCATAAATATCTTCATATAAAGACATAATTCTACCTATCTCTTCTTTATCAATTAATTGACTAAATGTATGAGCCAAAGCAGAACAATTCCACTTACCAATATAGGGCTGATTTTGATATGAATACCGGCCAGATGAATCAGAGAGGTTGCAAATATGTGCAGGATTGAAGTTGTCAATAAAACCATAAGGCCCATAATCTATTGTCTCTCCAAGAATTGACATATTATCGGTATTCATCACACCATGACAAAATCCAATAGATTGCCAGTGAGCAATCAAGGAAGCTGTTTTAGTAACTATACTTTCAAGCAGGTATGAGTATTTATTTTTATATTTGTTTGCCTGAGGGAGGTATTTATAAATAACATGATCACTCAACTCTCTATGTCTATCAAGCAAACCATCATGAAAGAATTTTTCAAAACTTCCGAACCTTATGTGTGTTTTTGCAGTTCTAGCAATCATTGCTGCAGGTTCAGATTTTTCTCTATAGACCATGTCATTACTTCCAAATATCATTAAAGACCTTGAGGATGGAATTCCTAGACCACTCATTGCTTCACCACATAAATATTCTCTTAATGACGATCTTAATACGGCTCTCCCATCACCAAATCTTGAATAAGGAGTTTTACCAGAGCCTTTAATATGAACATCAAAGAATTCATCTTTTATTTTTAATTCTCCAAGTAAAATACCTCTTCCATCTCCTAATTGCTGAACATATTGACCAAACTGATGTCCTGCATAATTCATTGAGATTCCTTGAATACCAGGTATTTGAATATTGCCATTAAAAATATACATTAAGGCTTCATGACTTTCGTTTGATAGATTTAACTCTTTTAATAAACCTTTATTTACATGAATAAGATAAGGGTCATTTAATGGTTGTTGTAGTTGTTCAGAGTAAAAATCTTTACTTAAACCTGAATAAGAGTGCTGTTTTAGATTATTTTTTATAATTTCCATTCAAAAGATTACAGAAGATTTATATATGATATGTATAATTTACATTAGTTCTAAATAAAATAATCAGAAAAAGGATAATAAAAATAAATGTTAGGTTTTAGCCAAGAATTTTTATGGTTTGTAGTAGTTTTTTATGATTTACTTTTAGCTGTTTTTTTATTTCGTTACTTTGGAAAGTATGGTCTTTATTGTGCAGTTATTTTAGGAATCATCCTAGCAAACCTTCAGGGCGGCAAGATAACTGAATTAACTATGTTTGGATATACATTTAATGCAAGCATGGGTGCTATTTTATATTCAGGAATATACTTTTCTACTGATCTATTAAATGAAAGGTATGGAAAAGAAGAGGCTAATCGTGCAGTAATGCTCGGGTTTATAGCAAATATTGCAGTTTTAGTTACTTTGTTTATAAGCTTACAATTCTTACCCTCAAATTTAACAGGATCAGCTTTAGAAGTTCATAATGCTATAAATATTTTAGCTAATTATTCCCCATATTTTATTATCGGCTCTTTAACAGCCTACATAATTAGTCAAAAATTTGATGTATGGCTATTTCACTACCTTAAAGAAAAAACAAAGGGTAAAAAGTTATGGCTTAGAAACAACGTATCCACTATCTTATCTCAACTACTAGATACCATTATTTATCAAGCAACATGGATCATAGCTACAGATGTAACTTTTATGCAGGCCTTTTTTCTAGCTTCCACAAAGTATGTTTTAAAAGTTTGTATAGCATTAATTGATACTATATTTATCTACTGGGTTAGGAATTGGAAGGTTAATGAGTAATCTGAAGATCGTAAAAATTAGATATTACCTTTACAATTAAGTATTAAATTTGACCAAAAATATCTAAATACAGCTAATGACAAAGATAAATAAAACAAACGATGAGTGGAAGTTAAAACTTTCTGATGAATCATTTCAAGTTGCAAGATTAGGCGGCACAGAGAGGCCCTTTACTGGAAAATATTGGGATTTTGAGCAAGAGGGGTCTTACACATGTATATGTTGCGAAACTCCATTATTTAAATCAGATTCTAAATTTGATGCGGGATGTGGCTGGCCTAGTTTTTTTGAACCTCTCAATGATAATGTTATTGATGAATTGCCTGATTATTCTCTACTTGCCTCTAGAACTGAGGTTAGGTGTTCTAACTGTGATGCTCACTTAGGACATGTTTTTAATGATGGTCCAAATCCAACCGGACTTAGATATTGTATAAACTCAGTATCCTTAGAGTTTACAAATAAAAATAATAAGTAGTGCAGCCAAATAAGCCATTTATAAGTACTGATATGTTTAAGTCATATTTTAAAGTAGGCTCATGGACAGGATTGTCTAGAGTCTTTGGTCTTTTAAGAGATATAACTACAACAGG
>CESU01013649.1_pt1 | contig 16436 bp, 16 predicted proteins | sample 531141 | NCBI WGS metagenome assembly CESU01 (sample SAMEA2621401, study PRJEB7988) | marine metagenome | isolation source: saline water (ENVO:00002010), including
ATAAAGTAGCTTGGTCTTACCAGAACTCACATCTTCTTTTACTTTTAAAACATCTCTTTTAGACAATGATGAGTTTAGTACGTGAGCTATGCTGTCACCTTCATTAAATCCTCTAATTGCGTCCACCTGATTTTTCATTAAGGCGATTAGTGGGGAAATTACTATTGCGCATCCATCCATCATTAAAGCGGGTAGTTGATAGCACATAGACTTTCCTCCTCCAGTAGGCATAACTACAAATGAATCCTTTCCGTCAAGAGTGTTTTGAATAATTGCTTCTTGTTGTCCTTTGAATTTTTTGAAACCAAAATAGCTGTCAAGCTCTTGTTTTAAAGATATTGTTTCTTTGTTCATTAAATATTGTAAAGTAAAAGTGATACTTTTGTTTAAGTACCAAAGTATTAATAAAGCTACAATAAATTTATAGCTTTGTACCACTAAAAAGTAAAATTATTTTTGAGAACAACTAAACAAATTTTAGAATCAGCAAAAGCTACTATAATTAACGAAGGTCAGTCCATTCTTGCCTTGGAGAATCTTGTTAATGAAGACTTTGCTGAGATAGTAAGTGAAATTTTAAATAGTAGTGGAAGAATAATTGTTACAGGTATCGGCAAAAGTGCAAATATTTCTCAAAAAATTGTTTCTACTTTCAATTCTACTGGTCAGCCATCTGTTTTTATGCATGCTGGAGATGCTTCTCATGGTGATTTAGGTAACATTCAAGAAAATGATGTAGTATTATGTTTGTCAAAAAGCGGTAATACATCAGAAATTAAAGCAATTGTTCCATTAATTAAATCAATGGGTAATAAAATTATTGCTTTGTGTGGAAACAAAGATTCTTTCCTAGTTAGTCATTCCGATTGGTTTTTAAACTCCTTTGTTGAAAAAGAAGCCTGTCCAAATAATTTAGCTCCAACCACTAGCACTACCGCTCAATTAGTTTTGGGCGATGCTCTTGCTGTTTGTTTATTGCAATCAAGAAATTTTAGTGATAAAGATTTTGCTCGTTTTCATCCCGGTGGATCTTTAGGTAAAAGGCTTTTCCTTAAGATGAGCGATCTTTGTAATTCTGATCATATGCCAAGAGTTGATATTGACGATTCTATGTACGATGTTATTGTTGAAATTTCTCGTAAAAGATTAGGCGCATCAGTGGTAATGTCTGACCAAGATATTGTTGGAATAATTACTGATGGAGATATAAGAAGAATAATTGAAAAAAAATTAGATATAAATAGTTTGGGTGCTAAAGATGTTATGAATAAAATGCCAAAAACAATTCATAAAGATGCTCAAGCAATTGATGGACTCAAATTGATGGAAAAAAATACTATTTCTCAGATAGTAGTGTTAGATGGTAAAACATACGTCGGAATTGTTCATATTCATGATATGTTAAAAGAAGGAATATTGTAATGGAGAAAATAGGAAAGGAACAATCTTTTTTAGATCATTTAGAAATATTAAGGTGGCACCTTATTAGAAGTGCAGCAGCTATTTTTTTGTTTGCTATTATGGCTTTTTTAAACCCGGCTATTCTTTTTGATACTATAATATTTGCGTCTAAAGATCCTGGTTTTGTTACTTATACTTGGTTTTGTTGGTTGTCTAATTCTTTAGGTTTAGGAGATGCTTTTTGCATTATGGAAACTCTTTTCGAATTGAATAACTTTACTATGCCGGGTCAGTTTAGCACTCATATTGTTTCTTCTATAGTTGCTGGGTTTGTTATATCCTTTCCGTATATAATTTGGGAAATATGGAGATTTATTGGCCCTGCACTTAGTGATGGAGAAAGAAAGTACTCAAGAGGAATTGTCTTTTATGTTTCTTTGCTTTTTATTTTAGGTATTTTATTCGGATATTATTTCGTCTCTCCATTATCGGTTCAGTTTTTAGGAAATTATCAGATAAGCACACAGGTTGCTAATCAAATAAGTTTAAACTCATTTATTTCAATAGTTACATCAGTATGCTTAGCAAACGGACTCATCTTTCAATTGCCTGTATTGGTTTATTTTCTAAGTAAATTTGGATTGATTACACCTATCTTTTTAAGAAAATATAGAAAACATGCTTTAGTTTGTTTGCTTTTGTTGGCTGCTATTATCACTCCGCCAGACATCATGAGTCAAATATTAGTAACATTCCCTTTGATGTTACTTTATGAAATTAGTATTAAGATTTCTGCAAAATTTGATAAATAGGATTATGAAGTTGGAAGCAAAAAATATCATTAAAAATTATAGCGGCAGAAATGTTGTCGATAATGTTTCTGTTCAAGTCAATCAAGGCGAAATAGTTGGACTTCTAGGCCCCAATGGAGCAGGAAAGACTACTACTTTTTATATGATGGTTGGTCTTGTGAAGCCAGACAATGGAACTGTGCTACTTAATGATATTGAAATCACAAGTCTGCCTATGTACAAAAGAGCTCAGATGGGTGTTGGTTACTTAGCTCAAGAAGCTTCTGTTTTCAGAAAACTTTCTGTTGAGGATAATATTAGTGCAGTCTTAGAAATGACCTCTTTGAGTAAGGAAGAACAAAGTCTAAAGTTAGAAGAGTTGATAAGTGAGTTTGGACTTAATCTTATCAGAAAAACCAAAGGAGATTTGCTTTCAGGAGGAGAAAGAAGAAGGGCGGAAATTGCTCGATGTTTAGCAACAGATCCGAAATTTATTTTACTCGATGAGCCATTTGCAGGGGTAGACCCTATTGCAGTAGAAGATATTCAGCAAATTGTTTCTACCCTTAAGAAAAAGAACATTGGAATTCTTATTACAGATCACAATGTTCATGAAACCCTATCTATTACAGAAAGAGCTTATTTGCTTTACGAAGGTAAGATCTTGAAATCTGGCACAGCTAAAGAGCTTGCAGAAGACGAGCAAGTTCGAAAAGTATACCTTGGTAAAAACTTTGAATTAAGGTCTTAAAATGCAGTAACAGTAAAATGGTATTCTTCCATTATCTGATTGCAAAGCATATCCTTACACGCTTTATCCACCAATCCTTTAGCATCATTCATATTAGACGCCTCTATTTCAAGTGTCATATGTTTGCCAATACGAACATTGGATATTTGCGATAATCCAACGTTGGACATACTAGAACTAACTGCTTTTCCTTGAGGATCAAGTAGTGCTTTTAAAGGCATTACATCTATTTCAGCTTTGAATTTCATCTTGTTTTTTTATAAGTGATATAACTGGATACAAAAGTATAATAATTGGGATAGCTACAAAATGGAATAGCCATAATAATAAGCCCGTTATTAAAATAAATATATATTGTACTTTATTTTCTTTCCAAGCCAAACTTTTAATTTTAAAAGAAAACAATTTTATATCGGCAACCATGAGTAAACTCATGATAATTGTAGTAATTATTAGAAAATATAAATTGTTAATACAGTTCGCCATTAAAGAACTTTCTTGATACTCAAGAATTAATGGAAAGGAAATAAAAAATAAAGCATTCGCAGGAGTGGGGACGCCAACAAAACTTGAGCTTTGGTTAGTATCAATATTAAACTTAGCTAATCTTAGTGCTGAAAATATTGGAATTAAAAAAGCAACGAAAGGACTTAAATGCAAGAATATATTCTTTGTTTCATTGGTTTGCATTAAAAAATCTCCAGTTTCTATTTTGTAAATAAGCTGAAAAACAATGATAGAAGGTGCAACTCCAAAAGTGATTAAGTCGGCTAAACTATCAAGTTGTTTGCCAAGTTCTCCGCTTACTTTAAAGATTCGAGCAAGCATTCCGTCAAAAAAGTCGAAAAATAATCCAATCATGATAAACAATCCTGCTAGAACTAATTGCGATTGAAACGCTAAGAAAATAGCAAGCATTCCGCAACTTAAATTGGATAGAGTAAAGATATTAGGAATATGTTTTTGAATTCTCAAGAAATACGGATATTTGTTATGCAATAATACAAATAGATGTTTAAAAAATCATTACTAAGTCTTTTTTCAGCTTTTTTACTTTTAGTATCATGGCCTCCTAACGGTTTTCCTTTGCTTTCGTTGATCGCATTTGTCCCATTATTTTATCTTTTCTCATCGTTAAAAACTAAAAAAGAGATATATTTTTATTCTTTTTTATCTTTTCTAGTTTGGAATATTGCAACCACATTTTGGATTATGCACGCCTCCATGTTTGGAATGGTTATGGCCGTTTTAGTAAACACTCTTTTAATGTCATTTGTGTTTTTAATGGCATTTATAGTTAAGTCAAGATTTGATTTGAAAAGAGGTTGGTGGGCAATGCTATGTTTTTGGTTGTGCTTTGAATATATTCACCTTAATTGGGACTTGTCTTGGCCTTGGCTTACATTGGGAAATAGTTTTTCCTCTTACCCGATGCTTATTCAATGGTATGAATATACTGGAGTATTAGGAGGGAGCATGTGGATTTTGATAGCCAATCTATTTATAGTTCAAGCTATAAATCATAAGAAGTATATATACTCTTCAATGTTTGTTGTCTTTGTTCCGATTGCCATTTCTTTTTTAATAAGTGCAAATTTTGAAACAAGTCATACCCAGAAATTTGTTGTGGTACAGCCTAATATTGACCCTTATATAGAGAAGTTTAATGGTCTTAGCGCAGATCATCAACTTGATCAGTTTATAGATTGCGCTTTGTTCGAAATTGATAGTACTACTAATTATCTTGTTGGTCCGGAAACTGCTCTAATAGAAGGCATTTGGGAGTCTAAAATAGAAAACGCTACCTCTATTATAAAGTTGAAGAATTTGATTAATCAGTTTCCAGATTTACAAATTTTGGTGGGGGCAACCACTTATAAAAAATACGATTCTAAATTAACTAATACTGCTCGATCTTTCTCTAACTCCAATTTATTTTATGATATTTTTAACTCTGCACTTTATATTAATAAAAGCGGGGTAGAGGTTTACCACAAATCCAAATTAGTTCAGGGTGTTGAGTTTATGCCTTTTGCTAAAGTTTTAGGAAAATTAAAGTTTCTTTCGATAGATTTAGGCGGTATTTCAGGAAGTTTAGGTACTCAACAATACAGATCTGTTTTTACTAAGGATAGTACCAGACTTGCCCCAATTGTATGCTACGAGTCTATATACGGAGAGTATGTTTCTGAGTTTGTTAGAAACGGAGCAAACATTCTTGCCATAATTACTAATGACGGATGGTGGAAAGATACACCAGGATACTTACAACATCTTGATTATGCTAGATTGAGAGCAGTCGAAACAAGAAGGTCTATTGTTAGAAGCGCAAACACAGGAGTTTCGGCTTTTATTGATCCTTTAGGAAATCTAACTGATCAAACTAAATGGAACGAACAAACAGTAATTTCTCGTGAAATGGCTGTTGTTACGGGCAATACGTTTTACGTACAGTACGGTGATTATATTGGTCGTTTAGCGTCTTTCTTGTCAGCTTTCTTTATTTGTTTTCTAATTGCAAACAAAAGAAAGAAGTAATGAACCGCTCCAACGTTACCTACCATATTGCTGATGTCGATTCTTTCAAAGATAAGTTGATGGTGTGGTGCTCCCACTTTCAATATTACTCTGTTCTTAAAGGAGAAACAGACGCTTCTTTAGGCTTGTATTTAGATAAAAATATGCTTGTCGGAGCAGACTCTATTTCTACTATTACTTGCACCAATAATTCTCTAGAGCGTCTAAAAGAGTATTACGATGAAAAAAAAGACTGGCTTTTTGGTGCTTTTTCCTACGATCTAAAAAATGAAATTGAAGAGTTAGAATCGAATAACAAGGATGAACATCAATTTCCTAATTTAGTTTTCTTTCAGCCAAAATGGATATTTGAAATTATTGGTAATGATGTTGTTTTTCATTTCCCATCTGATTTAGATCGATCAGAAATGAGATTGTTTTTTAAAGAAATTATGATGACTAATTTAAAAGAGTCATCTAAAAAGCATGTAGTCGAATTAAAACAAAGAATAAGTAAAGAACAATACTTACAACAATTTGATAAAATCATCCATCATATCGAGAGAGGTGATATCTACGAAATGAATTATTGTTTTGAGTTCTATGCTCACAATGTAGAGCTAAGTACTTACTCGCTTTTTAAAGATTTAGATGCCATTTCAAATCCTCCGTTTTCTGCTCATTTCAGAGCTAAAGATCACCATTTGATTTGCGCTAGTCCTGAGAGATATTTAAAGAAAAATGGCGATAAAATTATTTCGCAACCAATAAAAGGAACAAAAAAAAGAGGGGAAACTAAAGAACAAGATGTTGCTTTAAAAAACGAATTGTTTAATTGCTCCAAAGAAAGGAGCGAAAACGTAATGATTGTCGATTTAGTAAGAAACGATTTGTCAAAGTCAGCAACCAAAGCAAGCGTACAAGTAGAAGAATTATACGGAGCTTATTCTTTCACTCAAGTCCACCATTTGATTTCAACAGTTAGTTCTCAGATTAAAAATGACACTCATTGGGTTGATATTATAAAAGACACCTTTCCTATGGGAAGTATGACTGGAGCCCCTAAGATAATGGCTATGAAACTAATCGAAAAACTTGAAGCTACAAAAAGAGGACTTTATTCTGGTTCTGTTGGCTATGTTACTCCAGATGGCGACTTTGATTTTAATGTTGTAATTAGGAGTATTATCTACAATGAGAGCAAAAATTTTGCTTCTTTTATGGTTGGGGGAGCCATTACTTCAAAATCGGAAGCTGAAAAAGAATATGCCGAATGTTTGTTAAAAGCTAATGCAATGTTAAAAGTGTTAGATGCTGAGTAGACTGCAAAAATTCATACAAAAACACAAGTTGGTTGGCTCTAACGAAAGGCTACTCTTAGCCGTTAGTGGCGGAAAAGATAGCGTTGCAATGGCTCACCTTTTTTCAAGTTTAAAATATGACTTTGCTATTGCTCATTGTAATTTTAAACTTAGAAGAGAGGAAAGTGACCAAGACCAAGTTTTTGTAAAAGAGTTAGCGCATAACCTAAATGTTCCTTTTTACAGTTCAGATTTTGATACTAAAACGTACACAACTAAATTTAAGGTTTCTATTCAAATGGGAGCTAGAGACTTAAGATATCAATGGTTTGATCAGCTGATGCAAGAAAATAATTTTGATAAAATTGTTACTGCTCACCATCAAGATGATTCAATAGAAACGCTATTAATTAAAAAAAGCAGGAAAGCTAGTTTAGAGGGCTTGCGTGGAATTTTGCCTATTAACGGCAATATTATTAGGCCTTTATTGTGTTTCTCTTCTAAAGAAATTATTGATTTTTTAAAAGAAAATAATCATACTTTTAGAGAAGACTCTTCTAATACTTCTCTAAACTATCAGCGTAATTATATCAGAAATGTATCTCTTGTTGATTTGGAACAAAAAGACAGTACTATTCGCCAGAAGCTAGCTCAAGAAATAGTATCTAATCAACAGAAATTCGAATTACTTGAGACAGAGGCAAACAATATAATTAAGGGTTCTTTCTATTCGATTCCTTTTGGATATCGTTTAGAAACTAACTGGATTAAAGGACAGGAAAATCATCAAGAAATTATTTATCAAATTTTAAAAGATTTCGGGCTATTTAACTGGAAAGATATTTTTAGTTTACTAAAAGCAGAAAACGGAAAATTGGTATCAAACCATATTTATAGAGTAATAAAAGAAAGAAAGGGATTAGAAATTTCTAAGATTAAAGATCTTAATTTCAATTCGTTTAAGGTGGGTGTTGAAGATTCTGAATTGGCTCATATTGGTTTAAAGTTTGAAAAAGTAGCTATACAAGATTGTATTTTTAAAGATGACGAACATCTTTTAGATTACTCTAAAATATCATTTCCACTAGAAATGAGGAAGTGGAAAATGGGGGATATTTTCCAGCCATTTGGCATGAAGGGAACCAAAAAAGTAAGCGATTTTTTAATTGATTTAAAATGTTCTACATTACAAAAGGAAAACACTTGGTTGCTTTGTCGAGAAAATAAAGTTCTTGCAATAATTGGGCATAGAATTGATGAGCATTATAAAATAGACAAAAAGACTAAATTTGCATATAAAATTTTAATTAACGAAAAGTATTGGTCTAATGGATAAGTCTACATTATTTGAAGAACTGCAGTATTTAGGATTTAATAAATCTTCTTTTATTGTTAGAACCATTTTAGCATTATTTTGCTTTTCTTTTTATTATTGGTCAGATTATAAAGGATTGAATGTTGGTTCTGGAAATTTGTTTTTTATAATTGGAATATCCATAATTGCGATTTCTTTAATTTTAATTTACGTTAAGCACTTTAAGACATCAATAAGGAACGGCAGTATCTTGTTAGAGCGTTTGTGGACTACAAGAACAGTGAAAATTGAACTGTCATCTATCAAAAGTGTAACAAAAGAGAAATATAGTCGTTTCCTTTTTAATAAGTCGGTGTTTAACTTACACTCAAAAGGTGCAATCAGATTCTATACTAGAGGAAATGACTGTGCTAAACTTACAGATAAAGACGGATTAATTTATTATATAGGAAGTCAAAGAGCTAACGAATTAGTCCAACTTATTGAAAAGCAACTTAAAACTACAAACAACAACTAGATTTATGAAAAAACTTATTTTATTTTTAATCGCACTGCCTTTTTTGTTAAGTGCCCAGATTTATGATCCAGTTTCTTGGACATTTTCACAAGAACAAATTAGTTCTGATGAGATAGAACTAACATTTAGTGCAGAGATTGAAGAGGGTTGGTACCTTTATTCTCAGAATATAGCCGATGATGGACCAGTTCCTACTTCTTTTATCTTTTTCGAAGCCGATAGTTTTCAATTAGTTGGTGCAACAATAGAAGGTACTCCTATAGAGCAGTTTGATCCTAATTTTGACATGGTTCTTAGCTACTTTAAAAAGTCTGCTACTTTTTCTCAAATAATAAAAGTAACTACAGATAATGACTTTAAATTAAAAGGTGAGCTTACTTTCATGGTTTGCGACATCTCTAAATGTTTGCCTCCCGAGTATGTAGAGTTCGAGTTTGATATTAAAGGTTCGGAGAATACTTCGTCTAGTAACGATTCTGATTCTAGTTCTAAAAAAGGAATGTGGTCTATTTTCTTTATTGCATTTTTAAGCGGATTTGCCGCCTTACTGACGCCATGTGTTTTTCCAATGATTCCCATGACGGTTAGTTTCTTTACTAAGCAAAGTAAAACTAGAGCAAAAGGAATTACAAATGCCATTCTTTATGGCCTAAGTATTATTATTATTTATGTTCTTTTAGGTGTAGGAGTTTCTGCTGTATTTGGCCCAGAGGTTTTGAATAGTATGGCAACCAACGTGTATTTTAATTTAGCATTCTTTGTTTTGTTAATTGTTTTTGCTGCTTCTTTTTTAGGAGCATTCGAATTAACACTTCCTCATTCTTGGATTAATAAAGCCGATCAAGCATCTGATAAAGGCGGCTTGGTTGGAATTTTCTTTATGGCTTTAGTGTTAGCACTCGTATCATTTTCTTGTACTGGTCCTATTGTTGGCACATTATTAGTGGAAGCTGCTTCTGGCGGTAGTTATATCGGTCCTATTATTGGAATGTTAGGCTTTTCTTTAGCTATTGCTTTACCTTTTGCATTGTTTGCTGCATTTCCAGGATGGCTTAACTCTTTGCCTCAATCGGGCGGATGGCTTAACTCTGTTAAAGTTGTTTTAGGGTTTCTTGAAATTGCTTTAGCATTTAAATTCTTGTCAAATGCAGATTTAGTTATGCAAACTCATTTCTTAGAAAGAGAATTGTTCATTGCTATTTGGATTGTGATATTCGCATTCCTTACCATGTATTTATTAGGTTTCCTTAAGTTTCCCCACGATAGCGAATTAAAACATCTTTCAGTAGGTAGATTTTTCTTAGCTGTTATTACAGGAATGTTTACTGTTTATATGGTTCCTGGTTTATGGGGAGCTCCATTAAAAATTATTAATGCTTTCCCTCCTCCAATGCATTATAGCGAATCTCCTCAAGGAGTCGGTTTTGCAAATACTTCTACTATTACTATTAGCGGAAATGCTCATCAGGAGCAAAGTGGTCAGCATTTAGGACCTCAAGGTATTATGGTTTTTCATGATTACGATTTAGGAGTGGCTTACGCTAAAGAAGTTGGTAAGCCAATTATGTTAGATTTTACTGGTTGGGCATGCGTAAATTGCCGTAAGATGGAAGAGCAAGTTTGGTCCGACTCTGAGGTTAAAAGAATGTTAAGTTCAGAAGTTGTTTTAATATCATTATATGTTGACGAACGTACTAAACTCGCTAAAGAAGATCAATATGACACTACTATAGCTGGTAAGAAAAAGAAGGTAAAGACGGTTGGTGACAAATGGACTGTTTTACAAATAGAGCGTTACAAGACTAATTCTCAGCCATATTATGTTGTTTTAGATCATGATGAAAATCAATTAGGATCTCCAGCAAATTACCAAGATCATGGTAAAGTAGATTTGTTTAAGAATTGGCTGCAAGAAGGCATAGACGCTTCCAATAATTAATATTTATAGAGTTTCTTAACTTTGGTTGCTGAATTGCACTATTAAATGAAAAAGAAATTTGACTTTAAGTTCATTGATTTATTCGCTGGTATTGGTGGTTTTCACATTACTATGCATAACATTGGTGGTGAATGTGTTTTCGTATCTGAATTGGATTCTCATGCTCGAAAGACTTATGAAACGAACCATAAGAAGATTTCATCAAAATTATTTAAACTAGTTTCATGCTGATTGCATCAATGAATCCTTGTGCTTGTGGGTTTTACAATCATCCTGAAAAGGATTGTTTGTGTGCCTCTTGTGTAGTGCAGAAATATTTAAATAAAGTCTCAGGACCTTTGTTAGATAGAATAGATATTCCTGTGGAGGTAACTCCCGTTCATTTTGATGAGCTAAGCAGCAATAAAGAGACAGAAGGCAGTCAATCTATAAGGTAAAGGGTGTTGAAGGTTAGAATAGTGCAGCAAGAGAGATTTAAGGATCTATTAGATGTTCATAATAATGCTCAAATGAGCTCTAAGCTAATAAGAGTCTATTGCAAGCTAGATGTAGAGAGTCAGCAACTACTTAAAACAGCAATGGAGAAGTTAGAATTATCTGCAAGAGCTTATGACAGAATTCTAAAAGTAGCAAGAACAATAGCTGATTTAGATAGTAGCAAAGACATTTCTAAATACCATATTTCTCAAGCAATTCAGTTTAGATTATTAGATAGGGTAAGCTGGGTAGGGTAAATTATTTACCGTGACATTGCTTGTATTTTTTACCACTTCCACACGGACACGCTTCGTTTCTTCCAACCTTTTGTTCTACGCGAACGGGTTCGACTCTTTTTTGTTGGTTTCTTTTGTTTCCAGAGTAGTTGTCTGATCTACCCATTTTTAGTTGTTGATTCTGCTGCACTTGTTCGTTCTCTACTTTCGATCCTGAAGGAAGGTTTGCTTTAATTAAGAAAGAAACAATTTCTTTATTAATTTTTTCCATCATTTGTTTGAACAAATTAAATGATTCGAACTTGTAGATTAATAATGGGTCTTTTTGCTCGTAAGTAGCATTTTGAACTGATTGCTTTAAATCATCAAGCTCTCTAAGATTCTCTTTCCAAGCATCGTCTATCATAGAAAGTGTTACTCCTTTTTCTACAGACAATGGTATTGTTTTTCCCTCAGAATCAAATGCTTCTTTTAAGTTTGTTACTACTTGAAGTGTTTTAATGCCATCGGTAAATGGAATAACTATATTTTCATAATTATTCGATTCATTTTCAAAAACATCCTTGATAACTGGGAAGGTTCTTCGAGAAATTATTTCAGATTTTGATTTATAATTTTCTATAGACTTTTCATAAATCACTTCACACAACTCTTCTTCTGGTAATTGCTTAAATTCTTCTTCACTAACTGGAGAATTGATTCCCAAAAATCTTACAAGGTCTAATTTAAATCCTTCGTAGTCGGATGCTGACTGATATTCGCTACATATAACCGACGCGGTATCATAAATCATGTTGTCAATGTCAACCGAAAGCCTATCTCCGAAAAGAGCGTTCTTTCTTTTTTGGTATATAACTTTTCTTTGGGCATTCATTACGTCATCATATTCTAAAAGACGCTTTCTTGTTCCAAAGTTATTTTCTTCTACTTTCTTTTGAGCTCTTTCGATAGACTTAGTAATCATAGAGTGCTGAATTACTTCGCCTTCTTCTAATCCCATTCTATCCATCATCTTAGCAATTCTCTCCGATCCAAATAATCGCATTAGATTATCCTCTAAAGAGACGAAAAACTGAGATGAACCAGGATCACCCTGACGACCGGCACGACCTCTAAGCTGTCTATCAACCCTTCTGGAGTCATGTCGTTCGGTACCAATAATAGCTAAACCACCATTGTTTTTTACTTCTTCTGAAAGTTTAATGTCGGTACCTCTACCAGCCATGTTGGTTGCTATAGTAACGTTTCCTGCTTTACCAGCTTCGGCAACAATGTCTGCTTCTTTTTGGTGCATTTTTGCATTTAACACATTGTGTTTTAAGCCTTTCATCTTAAGTAATTTACTTAAGAGTTCAGAAATCTCTACTGATGTGGTACCAACAAGAATTGGTCTTCCTTCTTTACTAAGTTTTACTACTTCATCAATAACAGCATTGTATTTTTCTCTTACTGTTTTGTATACTAAATCTTCCTTGTCGTCTCTTTGAATAGGTCTGTTGGTAGGAATGACAACTACGTCTAATTCGTAGATGTCCCAGAATTCCCCAGCTTCTGTTTCGGCAGTACCTGTCATTCCCGAAAGCTTGTTGTACATTCGGAAGTAATTCTGCAAAGTGATAGTCGCAAATGTTTGAGTTGCTGCTTCTACTTTTACGTTTTCTTTAGCTTCTATTGCTTGGTGTAGTCCGTTAGAATACCTTCGACCATCCATGATTCGGCCTGTTTGTTCGTCAACAATTTTTACTTTATTGTCCATTAACACATATTCCACATCTTTTTCAAAAAGGGTGTATGCTTTCAAAAGTTGACTAACCGTATGAATTCTTTCACTTTTAATGGAGTAGTCTCTCATTAATTCGTCTTTAGCTACTAGCATTTCCTTTTCAGCCATTGTCGACTTTTCAAGATCTGCTATTTCAGCTCCAACATCTGGCATGATAAAGAAAGAAGAGTCTCCAGAATCAGATGTTATAAGGTCAATACCTTTGTCTGTTAACTCAATAGAATTGTGTTGTTCGTCTATAACAAAGTATAGGTCGTTATCTACTTTGTGCATTTCCTTACTTTGGTCTTGCATGTAAAAATTCTCTGTTTTTTGCAGTAAAGATCTTATTCCGTCTTCACTTAAAAACTTGATAAGAGCCTTGTTTTTTGGAAGACCTCTGTAAGCTTTAAGAAGATTAAAACCTCCTTCTTTATCTTCTCCTTCTTTTATTAGTTTTTTAGAGTCTGCTAATACGGTAGTTATATATTTTTTCTGTATATTAACAAGACTTTCAATTTTGTGTTTTAACTCATTATATTCGTGGATATCTCCAGACGGAGTGGGTCCAGAAATAATAAGTGGTGTTCTGGCATCATCAATTAAAACAGAATCTACTTCATCAACAATAGCATAATTATGAGGGCGTTGTACTAAGTCAATAGGTCTTCGTGCCATATTATCTCTCAAGTAGTCAAAGCCAAATTCGTTGTTTGTTCCGTAAGTTATGTCTGCTAAATATGCTTCTCTTCTTTCTTCAGAGCTAGGTTGGTGTTTGTCGATACAATCTATGGATAGTCCGTGGAATTGGTATAATGGGCCCATCCACTCGGCATCTCTTTTAGCTAAGTAATCATTCACAGTAACTAAATGCACTCCTTTTCCTGGTAAAGCATTAAGGTATACTGGTAGGGTAGCAGATAGTGTTTTACCTTCTCCAGTTTGCATTTCCGAAATTCGTCCTTTATGAAGTGCATAACCACCAATAAGCTGAACGTCATAGTGAACCATTTCCCACTTTATTTCGTTTCCAGCTGCAATCCATTTATTGTCGAATATAGCCTTGTCTCCTTTTATGGTAACATTAGAATATCGAGAAGCTAAGTCTTTGTCGAATTCATTAGCTGTCACTTCAATTGGACCGCTATTAAATCTACTAGCAGTTTCTTTAACTACAGAAAAAGCTTCAGCTAAGATAGTTTCTAAAATCTCTTCGGTAGTCGTAACAATTTTAACTTCAAGTTCGTCTATATTAGAAAATACACCTTCTTTCTCAGAAGGACTTAAAGTATCGTTTTTTGTGCTAGCTTTTAGCTCTTCTATTTCTTTATAGATAGAAGCAGTACCTTCTTTAATTATATATTTAAATTCAGCAGTTTTAGATCTTAACTCATCATTAGAAAGAGCTTGTACGGAAGGATATACTTCTTTGATTTTATTAATCGTAGGAGTAATTTCTTTTAAGTCCTTATCGTACTTATTTCCAAATATTTTTTTAGTAAAATCAAATAATCCCATAGGAGAAGTAAATTTATTGAAATTGATTACACAAATTTAGTTTTTTAAGAGGAAAATGGCTTTAATAAATAAAGAAAAAAAGCCGCGTTAGCGACTTTTTAAAACTTAATATTCTTCTTCATTAAAGAAAAAGTCGTCTTTATCCGGATAATCAGGCCATATATCTTCTATAGAGTCAAACATTTCACCATCATCCTCTAATTCTTGAAGGTTTTCAACCACTTCCATTGGTGCTCCAGAACGAATAGCAAAATCAATTAACTCATCTTTGTTTGCTGGCCATGGGGCATCTTCTAGTTTTGAAGCTAATTCTAATGTCCAATACATAATTTATAATTTTTGCAAAAGTAATTTTTTTTATGAGAACAGCAAGCCTTTATATTTTAGGTTGCCAAGGAATTTCTTTAGAATCGGTAAGTTTTGTAATGAATCTGCTCAAAACAAATAAATAATCCGATAAACGATTAAGGTATTTTAATATCAATTCGAACTGCATTGTTTCTTGTGGTAGCAAGGTAGTAACTCTTTCTGCTCTTCGGCAAATACATCTAGCAATATGGCAATAAGAAACAAAGGGATGGCCTCCAGGAAGAACAAATGATTTCATTTCTTCTAATTGTTCATTCATTTCATCCATCTTTTTTTCTAGAATCGTCACATCTGATTCGTGAAGTTCTGGTAGTTTTATTTTAGAGTCCGGGTTTTCTAAAGCTAATAACGATCCTATTGTAAATAATCGATCTTGAATAATTAATAGCATTTCAATAGATTTTTGATCGATATCTTGATCTCTTAATAATCCTAAATAAGAGTTTAATTCGTCAACTGTTCCGTAAGCTTCGATTCTTAAATGGCTTTTGCTTACCCTTTTTCCACCGAGTAATTGAGTTGTGCCAGAGTCTCCTTTTTTCGTGTATATTTTCATCTTAATTTTTATTTAAAATATCACTTTCAATACTACCATCTTTAAGCCTTACAATTCGGTGAGCATGAAGAGCTATGTCTTCTTCGTGAGTTACTAAAACTACTGTATTTCCGTTATCGTGTATGTCTTGAAAAAGTTTCATTATCTCAACCGAAGTAGCAGAGTCTAGGTTTCCTGTCGGTTCGTCAGCTAAAATAATAGATGGATTGTTTACTAAGGCTCTTGCTATCGCAACTCTTTGTCTTTGTCCTCCTGAAAGTTCGTTTGGCCTATGGTTCATCCTATCTGCTAAAGAAACCTTGCTTAGGGCATCTGTAGCCATTGCAATGCGTTTATCTTTTGTTATGCCAGAATATACTAATGGAAGCATTACGTTTTCTAAAGCGGTTGATCTTGGCAATAAATTAAAAGTTTGAAAAACAAATCCTATTTCTTTGTTGCGAATACTTGCTAGACTGTCGTCATCAAGATCGCTTACTCTTTTATTATTTAAAGTGTAAGCCCCTTCAGAAGGAGTGTCTAAACAACCTAATATATTCATTAGAGTTGATTTTCCTGAGCCTGATTGACCCATTAGCGCTACGAATTCGTTTTTGTTGATAGTTAAATCTATAGATTTTAAAGCTTTGATTAGTTCTGTTCCAACCTTGAAATGACGGGCTATACTCTGAATTTCAATTATAGGATTACTCATATCTCAAAGTTAGTTAATAGCGAATTATAAAATGTTCTTTCTTTTGATTGGGGTTAAGAAAAACAATTCCTACAAAAAATAAGTCAATAGAAACAAATACTTTCTCATGGTTTTTGATGTATTTCCATGCATTTTCCATGCCTTCCGACCAATGAATATCATCAAATATTAGAACGCTATTTTCGTCACAGTATTTAAGACATTCCTCAAAATATTTTATTGTTGGTTTTTGCTGATGATTGCCGTCTAAGAAACCAAAGTCCAAGGTTTTTATTTTTTCAAGAGTAGGGGT
>CESU01011122.1_pt1 | contig 16361 bp, 18 predicted proteins | sample 531141 | NCBI WGS metagenome assembly CESU01 (sample SAMEA2621401, study PRJEB7988) | marine metagenome | isolation source: saline water (ENVO:00002010), including
ATCAAAAATAAAGAATCTCTTAATTTTTTAAAAAGTTTAAATATCGAATGTATATCTCTAACTGTAGATGTAACCGATGAAAAATCTTGTGAAAGTTTAATCAATAAAACTGTATCTCATTATGGAAAAATTAATATTTTAGTCAATAATGCAGGAACTAATATTAGAAAGAGACCTGAGGAATATAAATTAGACGAATGGAAATCGATTATTGATACAAATCTAATTAGTATGTTTGTGTGCTCAAAAGCATGTTTTAATCATTTTAAAAATATAAACGAAGGTAAAATCATAAATATTGGTTCTATGCATTCTTTATTTGGAGCACCTCTTGGTAGTGCCTACTCTGCAAGTAAAGGGGGGGTGGTTCAATTAACAAAAAGTTTAGCTAATTCATGGGCAAAAGATAATATTCAAGTTAATGCTGTATTACCTGGATATATTGATACTACTCTAACGCAGCAAGCTAGAATTGACATTCCAGAATTACAAAAAAGAGTAGAAGAAAGAACTCCAGTTGGAAGGTGGGGTGAACCAGACGATCTTGGAGGAATAGCTGTGTTTTTATCAAGTAAAGCTTCTGATTTTATTACAGGGACAGCCATTCCAGTTGATGGAGGATATTCAATAAATGGTTAATTAATTAACTCAATTTAATAAATATTTGTTTATAAGATATAATTTTAAAAACTTAAGGTAAAAAAATGAATAATATTTTTCAAGGATGTATGCCTGCGTTAATGACCCCGTGTAACAAAGATTTTACTCCAAATTTTAACGCGCTTGTTAATAAAGGCAAAGAATTAATTGATAAGGGTATGTCTGCTGTAATATATTGTGGTTCAATGGGTGATTGGCCACTTCTTTCGGATGAAGAAAGACAAGAAGGTGTTGCCAGATTAGTTGATGCAGGTATACCAACAGTTGTTGGAACAGGTGCTATAAACTCAAAAAAAGCAACATCCCATGCCAAACACGCTCAAGATGTAGGTGCATTAGGATTAATGATTATTCCTAGAGTGCTTTCACGTGGACCATCAATTTCTGCGCAAAGATCACATTTTTCTTCTATATTGACTGCAGCGCCTGATCTGCCAGCTGTTATTTATAATAGTCATTATTATGGTTTTTCAACACGTGCGGAGTTGTTTTTTGATTTAAAAAAAGAATTTACTAATCTAGTAGGCTTTAAAGAGTTTGGTGGTGCTAAAGACTTAACATATGCGGCAGAAAATATTACTTCTAAAGATGAAAGTATTGCTTTAATGATCGGAGTAGATACTACTGTCTACCATGGTTACGTGAATTGTGGAGCAGTAGGTGCTATTACTGGGGTAGGCAATGCTTTTCCAAAAGAGGTGCTACATTTAATATCTTTATGTAAAAAAGCTGCAACCGGAGACTCACAAGCAAGAGTTAAAGCCAAAGAACTCGAGGAAGCTTTAGGAATTTTATCATCTTTTGATGAAGGACCTGACCTAGTTTTATATTACAAATATTTAATGGTACTAAATGGTGACAAAGATTATTTATTAAACTTTAATGAAACCGATAAATTGAGTCTGAGCCAAACAAATTACGCTAAAAACCAGTATAATCTATTCAAAAACTGGTATTCAGATTGGAATAAATAATTATAATTCTTATTTTTAGTTAATAGTTTCGTCTTCATTATATTGAGTTTCTTCAACTTCGTTAATTGAAGTTGGTTTCATGTTATTTTTAATTTTACCAATTGCATTTTTTAAAACTAGACCAGTAATCACACCTACACCTAGTCCTAAAATTGTACCTTTAATTAAGCCTAACCCAAACATTATATTATCCTTGTTATATTTTAAAAAATGGTGAACTGGACAGGATTCGAACCTGTGACCTACTGCTTAGAAGGCAGTTGCTCTATCCAGCTGAGCTACCAGTCCACATTAACGTTTATACCTTTTAGTAAGATAAAATTATCTTTAAAAGGTTTTCATTTATTATTCCTTAAGTTCCATTAAGTCAAAAGAAATGTTATTAAAAAAGAATAAATTAATTAATTTTTATCATTTAATAATAAAATATTTTTTGCATACATGTCATGGGTTTTGGTATTTTATTTAAATTTTCTGTGCCAAGTCCAACACTTAAAACTATTGACGATAATTTTGAGGTAACCTTGTCAAAGGTCCAAGCAAAATCTGTTGTCATAAAAAAATATTTGTCTTCCCATATTACGTAAGCGCCTTGTTTTTCAGCTAAAACATTTCCAATTTCTCTAAAAGAACCTTTTATTCTTCTATACACAACTGGGTTATCCATATCTTTTGATCTATCAAAAAGAAATTCAAGTTGAATATTATCATCCTTACAATCAAATCCTGCTGAAGGGATGGAATAATCGTTTGCAAGTAAGTTAGTTGGGTAGAATAGACAAACTAATATTGAATAAAAAATAATCTTTACTGTTTTAGTCATCAACAAAACTTTCTTAAATTATAATATAATCACATGATATATTATATTATAGTTTTTTAGAATAAATATATAAGGAATACTAATTTATGTCACTTTCAATTGATCATATAGTTTTAACTGTAAACGATATTAATAAAACTATAATATTCTACTCAAAAATTATAGGTATGGATTTAAAAGAGTTTTATTCAGATTTTGATCAAACTTATAGAAAGTCATTAATTTTTGGAAATCAAAAAATTAATCTTCATGATGTATCTAGTCCATTTAAACCTCATGCTAATTATCCATCGCCTGGAGGGTTTGATATTTGTTTTTTAAGTACAAAACCTGTTTCAGAATGGATAACTATATTTAAAAATAATAAAATTTCTATAGAAGAGGGACCTATTAAAAAAACAGGGGCAACAGGTCCTATATTATCAATTTATGTAAGAGATCCAGATAAAAATTTAATAGAAATTTCCAATCTTTTAGTTGATTAGTATTAAATAAAATTATTGACAAATATTACAAATAATAATCTTATTATTATATGGCATTTAAAATATTTGGAAAACAGGTAAAACTTGGAGTTGCTTTTTCTGATTATGCCAAGTTTGAGTTGCAAAACTCTGTAGAAAAATACTTTAAAAATCCTTCATCAACAATTGTCAGTCTCTCAAAACAAAATAAATCTTTTTTAATTAATATTATAGTTCACATTAATAAAAGGATGGAATTTACGGCACATTCAAGTGGAGAGACAGCAAAAGTGGCATTAAATAGTGGTATAGAAAAATTATCTAAGCAACTAAGAAGATATAAACGAAAAATAAAAAATCATAAATTGTCAGATGAAAAAGTTAAGTTTGATGACCTAAAAGCTCAATTTCAAATCATTGATCAATCTTCATCTGTTTTAACGGAATTAGAAGAAGCAAAAAACGAACCATTAATTTTTGCAGAAATTGATACTGAAATTGAAGAATTGAGTGTAATTCAAGCTGTTCAAAAAATGGAATATGGAAACACAACTGCTTTAATGTTTAGAAATAAAAAGCATAGTGGTTTAAATATGATATACAAAAGAAGTGATGGTTTGATAGGATGGGTTGATCCTAGGGGTAAAAGAGGCACGGTAAATCTAAAATAGTAAAAAAATGCATTAATTATTTAAAATCTCTAATCTTTGATCACGTCGACAAAGAAACCTATAATATTCATATTTATAACTCTGTTTTTTATAGTAATCTTGATGCTCTAATCTAACAGGGTAGAATTTAGTTTCCATTTCCAAAGGTACTACTGATGTTTTGGGAGCTAATTTTAATATTATATTTTTTTCTTTATTATTTTTATAATATAATGCAGGTGTATATGATCTGCCTCTGTCACAAAACTGACCTTCATTATCTTCATAATCTATAGTTTTAAAAATATGCTTAACTATATTTTCAAATGTTATTATTTGAGGATCATAAGTAACTTTAGCGGCTTCACGATGATCTCCCCATTTTCCTGGAATGTATTTAGGGTTTTTTGTAGTGCCAGCAGTAAAACCACTTATGACTTCAGATACGCCTTTAAGCTTTTCCATATCAGCTTCCGTACACCAAAAACAGCCCCCAGAATAAACAAAACTTTCAGCTGACGTAATATTAGAGTTGAAAGTCATAAAATAAAACAACGCTAACATTTGAATAGTAAATTTCTTCATATTTAGATCTTAATATAAAAAAAATATGTTACAATAATTTTATATTTAATTATCACCTAATTCTAAGATTTTCATAAATGCCGACATTTAATAATAAAACAAAAGGTATTTTATTTATAGTATCTGCAGTCTTATGTTTTTCTATAATGAATGGTGTTACGAGATATTTATCTGAATTTTATAATGTCATAACTCTTAATATGTTTCGTTACTGGTTTTTTGCGATGTTTTTATTTCTGATTAATTCTAATAAAAATAAATCTATTTTAGTTTTATCAAGGAGTAAGAATAGGTTATTACAAACTTTTAGAGGATCAATGTTGGCAATTCAGATGTGTTTTGCCCATTATTGTTTTTTAAAATTAGGTTTGATTGAAACTTCAGCCATTTTTGCAATAGGGCCATTAATGGTAACTGCTTTATCTATAATTTTTCTTAATGAAAAGGTAGGTTGGCGAAGATTAGTTGCAATAGTATTCGGATTTATAGGAATCATTATTATCTTGAGGCCTGGTATGAAAGTGTTTGATCCACTTTCTTTATTAGCTTTAGGTTGTGCTCTTTCTTATGCTATTTACCAAATTTTAACTAGGTTTGTTTCTAATTTTGATACTTCTGAGACAAGTTTTTTTTATACAGGAATAACTGGAGCATTAATACTTTCATTCGTAGGGCCTTTTTTTTATGTCGACGTTTTACAATCTGATTGGATTTTAATATTAATCATATGTCTTTTAGGAACTAGTGCTCATTATTTTGTAATTAAGGCTTATCAATATTCTGAAGCTTCTCATTTACAACCTTTTAATTATCTCCAATTAGTTTTTGTTTCTTTCATAGGTATGATTATTTTTAATGAAACATTAGAAACCCCAGTATTAATAGGTTCATTAATGGTTGTTTCAGCAGGTTTATTTACCTTTTGGAGAGATAGTTTACAAAAATAAAGTTGTTTCATATAATTTTTAGAAACATTTGTTGTTTCCAGATTGTTTATAAGAAATTAATTTTGATAAAGGTTAAATTCATGAATTTATTTAAATCAGAAACAGATCCTCAAAATCTTATTATTTTGAAAAATGCCATAATGAACAGTCGAATTATTGATTGGGGTGCAGACTATAATAAGAATGCAGGGATAACTTTTAAGAATTTAAAATTTATTCTAGATTATTGGAAAAGTGACTTCTCATGGAAAGATCAAGAAACAGAACTTAATAAATACAATCAAATTAAAACAAAAATAAATGGGATAGAGACACATTTTTTACATATTAAATCATCAGAAAAAAATGCAGTTCCATTATTACTTATTCATGGTTGGCCAGGATCAATCTTTGAGTTTTTTGACTTGATACCTTTTTTAACTAATCCAGAAGAAAACAACTTAAAAGGTCATCAAGCTTTTGATCTTGTTATTCCATCTTTACCTAATGTTGGTTACTCTTTTAATTTAGATCAGAAGCCAATTGACTTAAAACAAATTGCATTAAATTTTATTAAATTAATGAAATTACTTAATTATAAAAAATATTTTATTCAAGGAGGAGATTTGGGAGCTTTTATTGCTTCAATCATGGCTACAAAAAATCCTAAGAATATACGTGGAATTCATTTAAATTTGCTTCCACTTCCAAGAGGGTTGTATAAAAGTCCGTCTAATACTCAAGAAGAGAGATATTACAAAAAACTTAAGCAATGGGTACATTATGAAACTGGATATCAACAAATGCAAGGAACTAAACCTTTTACACTTGCTCATGCTTTGAACTCTTCCCCAGTCGCTCTATGTGCATATATCAGTGAAAAGTTTTATTCATGGACTGATAATGATGGAGACTTATTTATTAAAATTAATATAGATAAGATGCTCGCTAACATTACATTATATTGGTTGTCAGGTTGTATAGGAGCTTCATTCTGGCCATATTATGTACGTCATAGATCAGATTGGCCTATCAGTTCAGATAATCCTATATTGGTACCTATGGCATACAGTGAATTTCCTAAAGAAATTTTTTCTCCACCTATTTCCTTAGCATCTCAATATTACAAGGACATAAAAATTTGGGTAAAACATAAAGCTGGTGGACACTTTGCTGCAATGGAAAAGCCTAGAGAATTAGCAACAGATATTAATAAATTTATTAAAATTATTTTATAAAATTTAATTTATTAATCTTCATTAATATGAAAAGGTTACTATAGATAAATTTTTATGAGGCTTAATATGATATTAGATTTTTTAACTAACGATCTTTTAATTAAAGAAAATAATTTCAAAGCTCCTGTTATTGTAACAGGTGCTGGTGGATGCATTGGTAGTTGGATCTTAGCAATTTTGCATAGATCAAATATTCCTTGTGTTGCTATTGACTTATCTGATGAAAGAACGAGATTAGCACTTCTTTTAGGTGACGAAGCTTCAAAAATTATTTGGGAAAAATGTGATATTACTGACTTTATTAACCTAAAAAAAATTATAAAAAAATATAATCCAAGCTCAATAATTCATCTTGCGGGACTTCAAGTTCCTTTTTGTGCTGCTAATCCTTCCTTAGGCGCAAGAGTAAATGTCGAAGGAACTATAAATATTCTTCAAATAGCTAGAGAAAGTAATATCAAAAGAACTGTATATGCCTCTTCAGTTGCTGCTTTGGGAATGCCTCCTAAAGGTCCTTGGAAAGAAACATTATATGGAGCTTATAAATTAGCTAATGAACATACAGCTTTTGTATACTGGTCTGATTGGGAAGTTCCTTCTATTGGTATACGTCCTAATATTGTATATGGATTAGCACGTGATCAAGGAATGAGTTCAAAAAACACAATAGCTATACAAGCAGCTGCATTGGAAGAAACTTATGATATTCCTTATAAAGGGAAATATAGTTGGCTTTATGCTGGGGAAGCCGCACAAGCTTTTATTAGTTGTGTTTCTAGTGATATGAAGGGCGCTCCCGTTTTTAACCTTAATGGTACTTGTGAAACTATAGAGAAAGGTTTGGATTTAATAAAAACAATGAAACCTAATGCATTTGTTAGTTGTTCAGGTAAATCACTACCATTTCCCCCTGATTTAGATGATACTCCTTTAAGAAGCCATATAGGATCTTATTCATCTATTTCTGTTGAAAAAGGGATTGAACATACTCTTCAAGCTTTTGAAACATTAAAGTCATATGGATTGTGTCCATCTTTACCTGATTAAATAAATAAAATTTAAAAAAATTAAATTATTAAAGTTTTTATTTTAGAGGAGTTCTCTTTAGTGAATGAAAGATTAAATGTAATGCTCAATGGGCCTGTTTTTAAAATGGTCTGTAAGCTCTCATTTCCTAATTTTATTGGCGTCTCATCAATGACACTAGTTATCTTTGCAGACGCCTTTTTTATTGGTAAGTTAGGTATCGTTCCACTTGCCAGTTTAGCTTTAGTATTTCCTTTTACTTCTTTAATGCAGATGATGTCTGCTGGTGCTATTGGAGGAGCAACAACTTCTTCAATTTCAAGATCCTTAGGTAATGGTTTAAATTCAAATGCAGAAACTGCTGCATGGCATGCAATTGTTATAGGTATTGTAATATCATTAATTTTTACAATATTGTTTGGATTTTTTCCAAAATATATTTTCAACTTTATGAGTGATAAAAATGAAGTTTTAAATGGTGCAGTAAAATATGCCCAAATTGCTTTTGGTGGAGCTTTTTTTATATGGATAGTATATATATTTTCAGCTATTTTAAGAGCTATAGGAGATGTAATTACACCTGCACGAGTTCAAATTATTGGAGGGCTCGCACAGGTTTTTCTATCTGGAACCCTTACTTTAGGCTGGTTTGAATTTCCTAAACTTGGTATTTTAGGTCCTGCTATTGCTATGCTAGTTACTCATGTTGCAATGGCTTTTTATTTATTTATTTATATACAATTTAAACAATCACAAATTCGAATTATACCACAATTTATTAATATAAAATCATTTTTAGATATAATGAAAGTCGGGAGTGGTGGTTTAATAAATAGTATTACAATAGCTGGAACTGTTGCAGTAGTAACTGGAACTGTTAGTAATTATGGAATTGAAGCTCTCGCCGGTTATGGATTAGGAAGTAGATTAGAAATAATATTAACACCATTAGTTTTTGGAGTTGGGTCTGTATTAACTGCTTCAGTTGGAGTGAATATTGGCGCTAAGCAATTTGCGAGGGCAAAAAAAATTGCTTGGAGTGGAGCTATAATAGCTTTTATCATTGTTGGGATTATTGGTTTTACAGTTACTATTTTTCCTGAAATTTGGTTAAATAATTTTGATGCTAATTTTTTAACAAAACAATTTGGAATTCTTTATCTTTCAATAGTTGCACCATTTTATTGCCTGTTTGGTGCTGGGCAAGCATTATACTTTGCTAGTCAGGGAACAGGCAAAATTGTTTTACCTGTTAGTGTTGGTATTTTAAGATTTTTAATTGTGTCAATTAGTGCGTATTTAGTGCTTCATTTTTCTTTACCAATAGAAATTATTTTTTATGCTGTTAGCACTGGTTTAGCGTTAACCGGCATTGGTTTAGCTCTATGTTTATTAGGCCCTGATTGGAAATATACTAAATAATTGATATTTTATTTACAATCAAATTTTAATAAAAATATATTGTTATTAATTTAAAAGTCATAGTAGTTAATTTAATAAATCTCTATATTATGATAAATTGAAAAAAGAAATTGAATACATCACAATATTCAATAAACAAAACAACAAAAATATTGATACTATAATTTTCATATAATTCTAATAGCACACTTTTAATGGATATAATTTAATAAATGGACACTGAAATAAAAATTGAAGAAAAGATATCTTTGCTCCAGCTTGAGTTATCTCAAATGAGTGACGAAATATATAATCAACAAAAAGAAATTATTGAATTAAAGTTACAATTTAAAAAATTAAAATTTGAATTGCAAAACTTTCAAGACGATACTGGAATAATTTCTAATCAAGATGATAAGCCACCTCCTCATTATTAATTCAACTTTTAGAGATAGTTAACATTAAGATTATAATTTAAAAAAATTATAAATATTGACAATAAAATTATAATTGTTTGAAGTGAAGCGTAATGTAATTTTAATTAGGGTTATTAAAATAAAATGGAAGATTATTTAGGTTTTTTATATCTTATATGTGGATTAGGATGTTTCACAATATATAGACTTTTAAAAAAAAGGTGGAATATTAACAATAACTCTAAAAAAAACTTATTTAAATTTCTATTTAATAATATTAAAAATAACAAATAATCATATTTCGACAACAATGAAATTGTAAACCTATACTTAAATAATGGAAAAGCTAATGCAGGATAAGAATTATTTTCTTTCACTTTTAGATTATAACAGTTGGGCGAATGATGAATTTTTTAAGGTAATAGTCAAATTACCTGAGCTTGAAGTTACTAAGCAGCGTCAATCTTTTATGAATAGTATTCGTAATTCTTTAAATCATTTATTAGTTATTGATAAAGTTTGGTTGGCTAATATGAAAAAACAAAAGCATGATTTTAATAATTTACAGACAATTTTATTTGAAAATATGAATGATCTTTGGGAAGAAAAAAAAATAATAGACAACAAAATTAAAGATTACGTTACTGATCTAGATAGTAATGAAATTGAAGAAATTATAGAGTTTGAATTAATTGGAGGAAACATAAGTAGCCTTCCACGTTTTATGATCATCACTCACTTGATTATCCATGGAGGATATCATAGAGGTATTATAGCTGAAATGCTCGGTAAAATACCATTGCCTCCTATCGCCCAAGATATTACTATTTGGCAGAAGTCTAAATAGTTTTTATTCAAATTTAAAATTTGAATAAATTAATTAATTTTTTTTTAGTCTAATACAGGTTACTTAAAGTTATGGATGCAGCTAGATTAATTTGGGATTGTTGGCAAAATGGAAAAAAAATTGAAAGTTTTCCTTATGACATCTCTCCAAAAACACGAAAAGATGCCTATGAGATTCAAAAATGTTATGAAAAATTTAGTAATCTTGGAGTTATGGGGTGGAAAATTGCTGCTACCAGTATTGAAGGACAAAACCATATTGGTGTTTCAGGTCCATTAGCAGGAAGAATTCTCAAAGAGAGAGTTTTTACACCAAAAGATAAATTAAATTTTGCTGGAAACAAAATGGCTGTTGCTGAGCCTGAATTTGCTTTTAAAATGGGAGCAACTTTTAAACCTAGAAAATATGATTATAATATGGAAGAAGTAATGAAAGGTGTTGTTTCATTACACCCTTCAATTGAAATACCTGATTCAAGATTCAAAAATTTCTCTTTAGTTGGAGAGTTGTCATTAATTGCCGATAACGCTTGTGCACATGACTTTGTAATTGGTTCTTCAATGCCTACTCTATGGCAAAATATTGATTTATCAGAACATAATGTAACAATTTCAGTTTTAAATAAAAACACTCATAAAGGAAAAGGTTCAAACGTTCTTGGAGATCCAAGGATAGCGCTTACTTGGTTAATAAATGAATTATCTAAAAATGATATTACCTTGTATAAAGGTATGATGGTTTCAACTGGAACGTGCGCTAAACCTATTGAAATAAGTCCAGGTGATACTATTAATGTAGATTATGGTATCTTAGGAAATATGACAGTAAGCTTTAATTTAAATTAATTGGTTATTTAATGATTAAAATAATTTTATTTTCATTAATTATTAGCATTATTACTTACATTATTATAAAAAATTTTTCTAAAGTAAAATTTTTCTTTAAAAAAATATTATCTAATACTATCTTTAGAGCACTAATCATTAGAGGAATATGGAGACTAATTAAATTTTTAATATTAAAACGTTAGTTTTCAGATAAATCTTTAATAAATTCCAATATATAAGGAATAATATTTTTTACAATTATATTTACTCCCTCTATATTTGGATGAATCATATCTTTTTGATTATACTTTGGTATTAAAGCTACATCTGCTAATAAAAAAGGATAAAAATTTGTTTGATATTTTTGAGATAAACTTGGATACAATCTATTAAATGAATTAACATATTCTTTCCCAAGATTATTTGGTGCTTTCATTCCAATAAGCATTGAAGGTATACCTCTTTTTTTAAGATTATTTAAAATGAAATCAAGATTTTCATAAACGATGTTTGGAGATATTCCTCTTAGAGCATCATTAGAGCCGGTAGCTATAATTACACCATCATATTTATCTTCTAAAACCCAATTCAACCTATTTTTTAAACCAGATGATGTTTCCCCAGAGACACCGCCATTTATTACATTAATATTATCTCGTGTAAGTTGTATTTTATTTTCTAATTTTTTAATAAATCCATTCTTTTCTTCTAAACCGTATCCAGCAATCAGGCTATCGCCTAGAATCGCAATTCTTATAGATTTAGAAAAAGCTAAATTAATTGAAAATAAAACTATTAAAATAAGTGCAAAAAAAAATTTTAGTATATAACTCATAATCTAATCAATCTTATTATTAATGTGAAAGACATACAAATAATGTCATACAATAAAAACTTATTTTAGGTAAATGAAAAAGCATGATTGAGAAAATAATAGAACTTAAAAATATTCACGTTGATCTTCAAAATTCAATAGAAACAATCAATATTCTTAGAGGGATAGATCTAATAATTAATAAAAATACCAGTATGAGTATAGTTGGTGAAAGCGGAGCTGGCAAATCTACCTTAGCGATGGTAATTGCAGGCCTTGAGATAGCTTCCAAAGGTGAAATATTTTTTAAAAAAAGTCCTATTCATAATCTTAATGAAAATGAATTAGCTAAATATAGATCTAATAATGTGGGTGTTATATTTCAATCTTTTAATTTATTACCTTCCATGACGGCCAAAGAAAATGTTAATTTACCAAATCAAATTTCTGGTTTGTACAACAAAGAAACTGTAGCTCTTGATTTGTTAAAAATTGTTGGTCTTGGAAAAAGAGTTGATCATTATCCTCATCAACTTTCAGGTGGTGAACAGCAAAGAGTTGCAATAGCTAGAGCCTTGGTATCATCACCTGAAATATTAATAGCCGATGAACCAACTGGAAATTTAGATAAAAAAAATAGTGAAGAAGTTATGAAGTTAATTTTTAAATTACAAAAAGATCATGGTTCAAGCTTAATTATTGTAACCCATGATCCTCTTATTGCTAATCAATGTACCCAGATTATAAAATTAGATAATGGCAAGATCGTTTAATATGAAGAAATTAAAACAAAAGTTATTATATAATTCTTTTTTAAATAATTATGGTTTTTTTAAATTATCATTTCAAGAGTTAAAAGGATCATTTAGTGAGTTTAAAATAGTAATTATCTCTATTTTTATAGGTGTATTTATAATTGCAGCTGTTGGTAGTTTATCTAAAAATCTTAAATATGAAATTAATAATAAAAGTAGTGAGTTGTTAGGTGGAGATTTTGAATTAAGTACCACTTATCAAAAATTTCCTATCAAAGTTAAAAATTGGCTGGAAATTAATGGTTCTATTTCAGAAGTAACTGAATTTCGAACCATGCTATCATCTATAAATATTAAGCAAAAACTGGTGGAGCTAAAAGCTGTTGATCAAAATTGGCCTTTGATAGGTAAACCTTTTATAATTCCAGCTAAATCTATTAAAGAATCTATAGTAATCAGTAAAAAAAATTATGGTGCATTAATTGATGAAAGTTTAAAAAAAAAATTAAATATTGAAATAGGAGATATATTAAAATTAGGTAAAATTAAAATTGTAATCAATGGTATTATTGCAAAAGAACCAGATCGTATGTTTTCTTTTGCAACATTCGGTTCAAGATTGTTGATTTCTGATTTAACATTGAAAGCATCACAATTAGTCATCCCTGGATCTCTTGTAAAATATAAGATTAAATTTATTCCTAATAATAAAGAAATTAATTTAAAAACTTTAAATAAACTTGTCCAAGGTACAAATGTATCTATTAAAGAAAGTAAAAATAGTAATAATAATTTTAATAGATCAATAGAAAAAACTTCTCTATTTATTACTTTAGTTGGTTTAATAACGTTATTGATTTCTGGAGTAGGTATCTCAAACGGTGTTAGAGGTTATTTAATAAAAAAAGTAAAAAATATTGCAATTTTAAAATCATTAGGTGCAAAAAACTCAACAATTTTTAAAATATATTTTTATCAAGTTATGTTTATTTTTTTAATAAGTATTATTCCAGCTTTAGCAGCTGGAGTGTCAATTCCTTTTTTCTTATCATCATACATTAGTAATAGTTTTATTACTTCTTTCGAAGCATATATATTTTTCGAACCAGTATTCATAAGTTTCTTGTTTGGCTTCCTTGTATGTGTTTTATTTACAATTATTCCAGTATCTAGAACTTATAATATTAAACCTAGTGAATTGTTGAGGTTGTCTGCTCATCATTCCTTAAATTATTATTCTAATAAGGTTAAAGTAATTATTTTTATTCTTATTTTTGCTTTATGCGCTCTTACTTTCAAATTAACAGATGACATTAGATTGTCTTTTTATATTTTTACTATTTTATTAATTTCTTTTTTGATTTTAAAGGTAATGACTTATTTATTTTTTACATCATTAAAGAAAATTAATTTCAAAAATGGATCTTTATTAGAAGTTGCAAGAAAGTCACTAATAAGACCAGATACTTTTGCTAAATCAATAGTGATATCATTTAGTATAGGTTTGTCTCTTTTGATAACACTTAATATTATTCAAGAAAGTTTAAACTATAAAATAGTAAGTACTATTGATAAAAAAGCTCCAAATTACTTTCTAATTGATATTCAACCTAATCAAGTTAAAGCTGTAAAAAAACTCTCAACTAACTTTATAGGTATTGATAATTTAAATGCTCAACCCATGTTAAGGGGTAGAATTACTTCAATTAATGACATTAAAGTTAATGTTTTAAATATTAATAAAGATGTTGAATGGGTCCTAAAAAAGGATAGAGCATTTTCTTGGACTAATGAAATTCCCAAAAATGCTAAATTAATCTCAGGTAATTGGTGGCCTAAAGATTATCGAGGTCCTCTCCTTTTGTCTATTGGGAATAAAATTGCAAAGGGTTTAAATATAAAAATTGGAGATAAAATAAAATTTAATATATTAGGAAGAAATTTAGAAGCAAAAGTGTTTAATACAAGAGAAATTATATGGCAGAATATGGATATAAATTTTATTTTTATTTTAAGTAAGAGTAGTATTGAAAATGCTCCACATTCTTGGATAGCTTCTACAACTAATGATGATAAGCAAAAGAACTTTGATTTGATAGAAGCAATAAATTCTACTTTTCCTAATATATCGTCTATTTCCATTGAAGAATCTTACATGGCAATTAAATCAATATTAAATTTATTAATTATAGTTATAAATTCTATAGCTTTTATAACTTTACTTTCTGGTATTATTGTATTGGCAGGTATATTAAATGTAAGCAAAAAAGATAAATTATACGAAGTAGCAATTTTAAAAATTTTAGGAACTAGTCCCAAAAAAATTATGTTTTTATGGTTGCAGGAATATTTGCTAATTGGCTTTATTGCTTCTGTGATTTCGCTATTTATTGGAATGACCGTTAGTTTTATATTAGTTAATTATATCTTTAAAATTGAATATTATCTTAATTATAATTCCTTAATAATGCTTTCTCTACTGACACCATTTTTGATTACTGTAGTTAGTTTTATTAAAATGTTAAAATTAATTTATTCAAAACCATTAGAGGTTTTAAGAGCCTACTATTAGTAATATTTGTTATGATTTAAGTTGCTCTATTTTTAATCTTCAAAAACTCTAAATTGACAAGCTAATCAATTAACTAAAAAAGAAATGAATATATTATCTAGAAACAAAATAAACTATTTAAAAAGTTTTGCTTGTTAGACTATTATTAATGGATCCATTTCCTTAAATTGGGAAGAAAAAACAAAGCAATTAATATTTTAGTTTGTTATTTTATTGAACTCTAATTAAATTTATTTTATGAAATCTAATACTTATTAATATGAGGTTAAATATGAATTTAAAAAAACTTGGTAATTCAGATTTATATGTATCGCCATACTGTTTAGGCACAATGACATTTGGTGAAGCTACTTCAGAAAAAGATAGTCATTTGCAAATTGATCAATCTGTCTCCTATGGTGTGAATTTTATAGATACTGCTGAAATGTACCCTACTTGTCCATTAAGAGATACAACAACAGGTGATACTGAAAAAATTATTGGAAATTGGATTGAAAAAAATCAATCTAAGAGATCTGATATCATACTTGCAACTAAAATATCAGGAAAAGGTTATAAGGCTGTTAGAAATGGCGAAGGTATTAATGCCAAATCTATAAAAATTGCATTAGAAGGTAGTTTAAAAAAACTTAAAACAGATTATGTTGATTTGTATCAGTTGCATTGGCCCAATAGAGGATCTTATCACTTTAGACAAAATTGGAGTTATAATCCAACAACCCAAGAAACTAATATTGTAAAAGATAATATTCATTCTGTTCTTGAAGTTTTATCAGATTACCAAAAAGAAGGTAAAATCAGGTCTATAGGTTTATCGAATGAAACTTGTTGGGGAACAATACAATTTCTCAACTGTATGAAAAATTTTCCAAATCTAACATTAGCTTCTATTCAAAATGAGTACAGTTTGCTTTGTAGATTATATGATTTAGATATGGCAGAACTCTCTCATCATGAAAATATTGGCTTATTAGCTTATTCTCCATTGGCTGGTGGTTTTTTGACTGGAAAATATTTAGATGACAATGTTCCTGACAATTCAAGGCTATCTAGGGTTCCAAGTTTATTTGGTAGAATTAACGATAACTCTACGCCAGCTGTAAAAGAATACATAAGTTTAGCAAAAAAATATAATTTAGATCCAGTACATATGTCTCTAGCTTTTTGTAATCAAAGACCTTTTATGGGTTCAATTATCTTTGGAGCAACTGATAATGTGCAGTTAAAAAATATTTTAGAAGGTATGGATATAGTGTTATCAGACGAGATTATGTCTGAAATAAATAAATTATATAAAAAATTTCCTATCACTTTTTAGGCTAATTTAGGAATAGATTATTTGAAAATATCTTAGTAACTCTGTTTTTTTTTGGATATTTTTTT
>CESU01027469.1_pt1 | contig 16338 bp, 8 predicted proteins | sample 531141 | NCBI WGS metagenome assembly CESU01 (sample SAMEA2621401, study PRJEB7988) | marine metagenome | isolation source: saline water (ENVO:00002010), including
CATTAATCCAATTTCCAGAAACAGTAATCTCAGCAGGGGCAGTAAATATTCCGTTAGCATCAGTAATGGTAATATTATGAAAATCACTCTCTGTAAGTGGAAGAAATGTTCCCTGAGTTATTGTAGTAGTTGCATCAACTTGAATTACATTGGTCTCTACAGTAACTGTTTTTCCTACAGCATCTTTATTAATTATAACATTATGAAAATCTTGAGCATCAGAATTACCGCCAGTTGTTATACTTGATGGATTAGTACCATTAAAAGTTACTGTATTTGTGCCAGAGATAAATGTACCAGCATTATTCCAATTAGCAGAAACAGTAATGTTTCCAGTTATTTCAAAAGTACTCCCATTGTCAATTTCTATTTGCTCAAATGAACTTTGATCAGTAATAAAATGACCAGTTTCTATTGACAAGCCGTCTTGTACAGTTAAAGCATTACCAGTGTAAGTAACAGTATTGGATGCTGCACCTGCGTTTTTATTTATATAAACTTTGGCAAAGGATATAGTGCCAGTAATGGTTTGGGCAACATTATTTCGTGACGAACCTGTTTCACCAAAGTAAATTCTTGGAGAACTACTTGCTGATGTAACTGCACTATTAGCAGAGAAATTTCCATCAAGGTAAAGCCTGGAACCGTTGGGAAAATTACAAGTACCATTATTTACGAAATTACCTGAATTAGCCGCCGCAGCGCCTGCATTAGAGACTAAAGTACGAAGTTTTAATCTACCTGTTTCTGGTAAATATGTCCCATTGTTTGTGAAATTACCATTAATTATATTACCAGAATTTGTTCCTTGTCTATAGGTACAGCCTGTACCAATAACCACGTTACCATCACTTAATAATATTTCAAAATCATTAAGATCGAATGTAGAATTAGTAGATAATGTTAAATTTTTATTAATAGTTAAATTAGCTCCAGCTGTTCTTGTTGCAGCACCATCAATCGTAAGATTATAATATGCAACATCATCAATACTCTGATCAGTTGTTCCATAATATTCAACTGTTCCTTGACCTGCAGTAAAAGTACCTAAATCAACGGTACCCTGTACCTTAAGTAAACCACTGGCGTTTTCAAATTGAGTAGTTTTACCCACATAATTTCCTTCAACATTTATAACAGAAGTACTTGTTTCTATATTAATCTTATCAGTTGAAGCAGCGGCAGAAAAATTTCCCTTCACAGTTAAGTTTGCATTGTCTGTTAAAAGTAATTCACCGGCTGCACCACCCATATTAATCGATAAATCTTTACATATAACAGTTGTAGATATTTCACATCCGTCTTGTTGTATAATGGCGTCTGTAGATGCATCTGGGACACCGTTATCCCAATTTGCAGCATCACTCCACGATTCTCCATCACCAGCTCGATCATTTCTCCATGTTGTGGTTTGGGAGTGAATATCAATTGAAACTAATGACCCAAAAACAACAGCAAAAAATATTATTTTGAAATTCATAAGTTTAAATGTACAATTTTTAAGAAAAATAAAGACTAGTTTTTTAAAAAAAATAACAGATATAACGAACAACAAATTGTTAAATCCAAAAAAAGGAGGATTAAATGCACAAATTTATCCAAAACAGTAAGGCGAAACCATCTTTCGATAATTTCGCCATAAATCAGTTTGACCTGACTGAAAAACTACAGTTTGAAGCTTAAGGCTATTCATTTCCGAAGAAACTTTCACCATCTGTCATTTATCTTGTAATGCACTAGTGCATAACTTGATTAGACTTTAAAACTAGGTTTTGTAAGTCTATTTACTAAAATATCTTTCAATATTTTAACTTAGAAAACCCTCCCTAAAAATCAAAAATTTCTTTTAGATTCATTTTGAAGCTTTGTTTTTGGATAAATCTTTCAAAACAAAAAGAACAAGGTCTTAAAGTCTCTTTCACAATAGCTATCAAACGTTTCGGATTTTCAAAATGATGCATTTTCATGCTCTTCTCATCTCTCGTTTAACAATGCTAACATACTACAATACTTTATTTAACCAAGTATAAATAACCTGTTTTGTATCAACACTTTACCAACACGGGTTATTAACAATTGTTGAAAACGCAGCTTCGACAGAGAAAGATTCTATCACAAAACAAAAAAAAACTAAAATTCAGAACCCTTTTCAGTTTTTATTTTATCTAGATTATTAAAATTGTTCAACCTCACAGACAGAGATAATGAAATAAAAGGCCATCTTGGTGTTGCTAATCTATAAGAATAAAGCAAAGGAGTATCCACTATTGTTTCTCTACTTTTACTTGCAAAAACATTACTAAACTGGAAAGTAGCTGAAGCTCTACCGTCCCTAAAATCTTTCTTAATTGCCAAATCATAAGTAGTATATCCTTTATCTATTCCCTGAACTGTAACTACATCTGCAATGAAATTGGTAATAAATTGAATTTTAAAATCTTTTGGCAAAATAAGACTATTGGACAATCTTCCTCTATAAGTAAAACTTTCTTGGTTAATAGTAGAAACAACAGCATCTCCTAACACCTTATAATAAAATAAATTAAGTCCTAAATCTAAACTCCACCAATCAACCACTTTATTACTAAAAGTAAATTCACCACCTAAAGACTGTGAGACACCTGCATTAACTGGTCTTTTAACAATGACATTAACATCATAAATCTCTTGAATTCTTTGTCTCATGTTTTTGATATTTCTAAAATAGAATTCAGAAGAAAAACTTCCTTTTTCAAGCTCTCTTATATACCCAAACTCATAGGACTGAATATATTCAGGTAATAAATTTGGATTGCCTTGCCTTACTGTATACGGATCTTCCCAAGAAATAAAAGGCTCTAAATGCCAACTCCTTGGACGATTGATTCTTCTAGAAGCATTGGCCATAAATTGATTTTTACTATTGACTTTATAAGAAAAATGTGCAGAAGGAAACCAATCTAGTCTATTTATTGAAGCATTTAAAAAACTGTTGGTTAAGGATATATAACGATCGGTATACTCTACCCTAACCCCAATTTGATAACCAAGTTTTTCTTTAAGTTTACCATTTATAATCCCATATCCAGCATAAACGTTTTGAGTATATTTAACATCTGTAGAAAATGAGTCTAATCGGATATATTCTTCTGAGTTAATATCGTATCTATATGAGTCTTGGTCGTCACGACTAAATCCGAAATCAGTTCTTGCACCAAGCTGTAAGTTCATTTTGTTTTCTAATGGAAGTTGATAGTCTAAACTTAAACGAACAGCATTGGTAGGGCCAACCTCAGTATTTATGTTACCACCTTCTAGACTCTTATTTTCATTAAAAAATTCTGCCTTAGCATCTTCTTTCCCATCGTATAAATTATAAGTTGATGTTAAAGAAATATAGTGTTGTTTATCTTTGTTAAAAAGATGTTGGTATGCCAACGAAGAAGATAGAAATAAAAAATCTCTAAGAGTTCTTTCCCTATTTTGATAAGAATTAACAAGAGAATCCTCAATAAATTCATTAAAAGTATAGTTAGCTGCTGCATTCCACTGCCTAGTATTTGCGCTTAAGCCAACACTCAAGAAATTGCTCTCATTATGTTGGTATTCCATTGCAGCATTCCCTCCATAATTAGTCCCAAAATATCTATGCAAACCTTGGCTTTCAATCCGAGATTCTTCACCAGAAATTTCAGTTTTTCTAATTTGTTCAATATCTCGAAATCTATTTTTATCAACCCACTGACCTCCAATATTGAATTTTAGTTTTTCTTTATTAATACTGGTTAAAAAATCAGCGCCATAGTTCCAATAATCGCTGCCGTTAGCAGAATTTCCACCATTTACATTAATAAGTGTAGAGACTCCCTGCAAAATGTTCTTTTTAAGAATTATATTAATAATGCCAGCTGTACCTTCAGCATCGTATTTTGCAGATGGATTGGTAATAATTTCAATGTCTTTTATATTAGTAGCTTGAATTAGCTGCAATGCTTCAGAATTGGGCATAGCCGATGGTCTACCATCAATTAAAAGTGTAAAACCTTGTGAACCTCGAAGAGAAACATTGCCATCGATATCTACCGTAACACTGGTAATATTGGCTAAAACCTGTACAGCCGTTTGTGAAGTAACAGTATTCATTTGCTCCACATTAACTACCTTTTTATCTATTTCATAAGTAACCATTGGCTTATCTGCCATTACTTCTACACCTTTAAGCAACTCTACAGATGGGGAAATAAAAACATTTCCTAAGTCTATAGACTTTTCGCTACTAAAGTCTATCCTCTGAAAATAAGTTTTATAGCCAATAAAAGAAAATTTAAGTAAATAGGAATTATTAAGAACAATATTTTGAATCTTAAATTTTCCTTGTTCATCTGTAATAACCCCACTAATAAGTGAGCTATCTAAAAAATTTTGCAAACTCACCGTTACATACAAAATAGGAGAATTGGATTTTTCGTCCATAACCTTTCCAGTTAAATTCCCTTTTTGAGCAAAAAAAGTAAAACTAAAGAAACAAAATAAAAAACTAATAAATAACCTAAACTTCATTGAGAAAATTTCAGCAAATATGCTAATAAAAAATAGGTTACAACAAAATGTGAAATAAATTATTTCTTTTTCAATTAGAAGATTCTAAGTCTATAGATTTTAGGAATTTAATTACCCTATCATTGAATTTATTTGGTTGGTCAACATTAACTACATGTCCAGAATTTTCAACTACAGTTAAGTGAGCCTTTGAGAAAGAGGATACTGCCTTTGTTACAGATGGTAAAAACAAATGGTCTTCTGCTCCCATTACATATAGAGAAGGAATATTTATATCTATTTGCCTTTGTAACTTTATTACTTTTTTAATTCCTTTAGTTAATTTACACCATCTTATAAATTCTTTTTGGTTTAATTTTTTACATTCTTTCACCAATAACAATCTTGACTCTCTATGGTTTTTTTTTGGCATAATTATAAAAGCCTCTAACTTATACAATAGAATATATGGTACTATAGACCTAAGGAAATTGCCAAAAATCATGAGCATATTTGAACGAATATTAAACTTAAGAATAGCTCCCGCTAAGACCAAACTCTCCACTAAGTTGGGATATCTATCTGCTATATCTCTTACGATTATTGTACCTAAAGAAACACCAATAAAATGAGACTTTTTAATACTTAAACTATTTAAAACCTCAACAATATCTCCAGTTATTAATTCAAAAGTGTAACCCTCTTTGCTGTTTTCGCTAAATCTAGACCTACTCTTTCCATGCCCACTTAAATCAATTAATAAAATATTAAACTCTTTTTTAAATGATCTAAACTGTTGAAACCAAATAGAGCTGCTTCCACCTGCTCCATGAATAAAGGTTACCCACCTAGAAGTATTTTCATTTTTATAAACTGAATAGCTTAACATCTTTTGCAAAGATAATTAGTATCTCTGTTATAAATACAAAAAAATTAGTAATTTTTATAAGAAAATTTTATGTTCTACTATGTCCTTAACATAAAAAAAGAATTCTCATCGCTCCAGTAAGATCAATACTAACAATTTCAAAGTTTTAATAACAGCAGTTATAATCTCTAAAGGCATTATAAATGTAATATCTTCAAAATACGGTTGACCAACACATCCATCTAGAAAACTAATACATTGTAAAAAGGAACTTAGAACCTTGAAAATTAATAATATCAAAAATAAATGCAATATTATTTTGGATGGTAAATATTGGATGCGCTTTTATATATTTCTGACTTGTCTAAAGTCATTTTTTTTCTTTTTTGAGTTGCATATAAATTCATTTGATCTGTAAAATGAGCAGATTTAGGATGATTACTAATACCATATGGCAATACAGTTTCTATTTCTGGCAGTTCATCTCCAAACTTAACGAGCATAATATAAGAATCTCCTTTTACGATTTTAACCATACCGTCTTTATATTTACTGGATGAAGACTCAGCTATCATATCTACTAATCCGCCAATAGGAATTTCAATATCTGCTCTTAAATGTTTTTGATATTCACCAAGAGATATATTTAAATTATCAAAACTGCTAAGAATTTGACTTTTCGTTTTTTGAAGACTTTCAAGAAGTAAAGAATCGGGAATTTCACTGTCAAAATCAAACTTTATCTTCTTAAGTTTCTCTCTTAAGTTTTTGAAGAACATACTAAACTGAGCTGCTCCAATATTATCTACATTTGCTTTTCTATTCCAAGACTGAATAATAGAAAGGATATCTACAACTTCACTAGAATCGTTAAAACTTACTTCAAAAATTTTATTGATTTTAAATGGACAAAATATAGGGTTAGCATATTCTTGGTCGTACTTAATTGTTAGAAAATCTTCGTAACTAATTTTCTCATAACTATCTATAAGTTTTTCAAATCTTAAACTTCTATTATTGAACTTCTCTTTATAACCTAAACTTTCAGGAAAATTTTCTTCTTTTAAGTTATATGTTTTTTCAGTGCAATTAAAAGGGCTATTATTGGTATTGAAAATATAACCAGAAATAGGATTCTCTAATTGTGGAAGATCCTTAAAAGAATAATAGCCGTTGGTTTTAGTTTTTGAAGTATTTCCTGGTAAAGTAAGCTTCCAATTAAAATTAGTATCTCGTAAGGGAATCAGTGCATTACTCATATAAAATATATTATCTTCTTTATCTGCATAAATAATATTAAACCTGGGTATACCCATGATTTTTAAAGCTCTTTTAAAATCTTCAAAATTCTTTGCTTTATTCATTTGATACCACTGATCAATGGCCGAAATATTTTCTAAGGCAGAAAGATGAAAAGAAAATACCCCACTATCATTTTTTACAACCGGGCCATATTCACTCCAAAGAATTTTTTTTCTAAATGGGATAACTAATCCATTTTTTAATTTGACTTTAAGTTTAGCTCTAGAGATTTCAAATTTCTTCCACTCTTGATCATATTTATAATATTTTTTTCTCTTTGGATGTATTTCCATTTGATAGGTGTCTATTAAGTCTGGAAAATTGTAAGTATGTGTCCAAGCTAGGTTTGGATTAGTCCCAATAAATGGAAAAGGCGAACCAGGAAAAAGACCTCCTATCATATTCCACCCCTCTTCACTACAAAGATGAGCTTCGTACCAAGAAAAAGGACCTTCTAATGGTTGATGCGTATTAATATTTATATAAGTTTTTTGGTCTTTGGTTTTACTCTTATTGAATGCAAAACCATTGGATCCAATATTATTTAAGGATGAATCTTGAATTAAAGGAATATTATTCAAATAAAGATCTTTTAAAAATTTTGAAATATCCGAAAAGAAATGAATTATGAAATTGAATCCAACTAGATATTCTTTAGTAGTCATAGGAAAAGATTTTTTAACCAGAACTTGATCTGGAAATTTTTTTGCAAATGCATTTAAACCTTGAACATATCCCTGAATAACGTCAAGAACTTCAGCAGACAAATTATCTATTTCTCTATCAACTAATTCTTCACATTTAAGTAATTGCGAAATATAATCTAGTTGAACACCTTCTTTCCCTTTATATCTACCCATCATATATTTTGAGGGAAGAAAGGTTTCTTGAATTGTTTTAAAATCATCTTCTGCATGAGTCCAAGCTAAACCGTAGGCAACTTCCTTGTCTGTTTTTGCAAAAATATGTGGAGTACCATATTTCCCTCTTACCACTTCAATACTGTCAGGGTTTACCTGAGCATTGTAATAAGAAAAAGCAAATAATAAAAAGAATATGTAAACTAGTTTTTTCAAATAAAATTATTGAAAAGTAAAATTAGAAATTATTCCTCTATTTTCCCTTAGATAGAATAAATATTAATCATAAGAAAATTAACTTTGTAAATTCTATGAGAATTGACAAATATATATGGGCTATTAGACTTTTCAAAACAAGATCTTTGGCAGCTAAATCTTGTACTAGTGAAAAAGTAAAACTAAATGGATATTTCGCAAAATCGAGTAAAATTGTTAAGCAAAACGACATCATAGCTATAAAAGTAGTCCCTATATGGAAAATTTTTAAGATTATTGACTTGCCTAAAACTAGAATTTCTGCGAAACTAGTTGCTGGTTTTTCTAAAGAAATCACTTCAGATGTAGATTTAGAATTACTAAAGCAATATGAGTTAATAAATAGACAAAATCGAAGTATTGGTTTTAAAGGCAGACCCACTAAAAAAGACAGGCGTAATTTAAAAGATTGGCTAAAATAACATTATAAGTTATTGTTGTTTTAGACCCTAAAACCGTTATTTAAATCACTTCAAAAAGTTTCGGATAAATCTGAGAGTTAGTAATAATCAATTATTTTGTATATTACATAGACGAAATTTATATTAATAAATGATTCAAAATTTTCTTAAAGTTTTAAAACAATATGGAAAGTTTAAAACTAGATCTACAATAAAAGAGTTTTGGTTATTCCATCTATTTTCTTTTCTTATAATTATCATATTAATTATAATTGATAATTCTATTAATTTTAAAATTATAGGGAATATTGGAGTTTTGACAACAATATATTCAATTTTTATTTTTATTCCATCACTCTCGATAAGCGTTAGAAGGCTTCACGACGTAGGTAAAAGTGGTTGGACTATTTTATATATACTAATACCTGTTATTGGAGTTATATGGTTATTTGCCCTATTCTCTATAGACACTATGCCTGAAAGAAATAAGTGGGGAGGAAACTCTAACCTTAGAGGTTTTTAATAAACCTAAATAGGATCTACATCAACTTTCACTCTTATTGATTTACTGCTTTGTTTATTTGACCAGCTATTTATACTTTCTTGGACAAACTCCTTTACCTTATTCAAAGACAAAGCATTCTCTATCTTTAATAGTATTTGTTGGTTGTAGTAGTTATTAATTCTTGGAATAATTGTAAACTCTGGTCCTAGCACCCTTTCTCCTAGTCTTTTTTTGAGTCTAAAAGCCAAGTCATTAGCACCAACTATCAAATAACTAGAGTTTTTGTGCAAAAGAACTAATTTTATTAATTTATAGTATGGTGGGTATTTAAAATGTTTTCTGTCTGCTAATTCCTGCGTATAGAGAGATTTAAAATCGTATTCCATTACTTTTTTAATTACCCAATGATAAGGGTCGAAAGTTTGCAAAATCACTTTTCCTCTTTCATTTTTTCTACCACTTCTACCACTTACCTGAGTAAGAATTTGAAAACAACGTTCGTAAGATCTAAAATCAGGATAATGCAACAAATCATCTGCCTGCATTACTCCCACCAAGCCAACATGGTCAAAATCCAAACCTTTACTCACCATCTGAGTACCTACCAAAATATCTATTTCTTTTTGTTCAAATTGGTCAATAATATTCTGAAAAGATGACTTCTTTCTAGTAGTATCCCAGTCCATTCTTTTTACTCTAATTTCTTTACCTAGATGCTTAAAAAGCTCTTCTTCAATCTTTTGTGTTCCAATTCCCAAGTTTGACATTTTTGTTGAACCACATGCACCACAATTTTCTACCTGTTTAGTAGAATATCCACAGTAATGACATTTCATTATAGGATTATATTTATGGATAGTTAAACTTACATCACACTTTTTACACATTGGCGTCCAGCTACAAACCATACACACTTTTCTTGGGGCATATCCTCTCCTATTTTGGAATAAGATTACTTGTTTGTTTTCTTTTAATGTTTCTTGAATTGCGCCCAAAAGTGACGGGGTAAATATACCAAGCATCTTTTTCTTTTTATGCGCAACTTTTAAATCTGCACACTGTATTTCTGGCATAGAAACATCATGGTATCTCTTATCTAAAACCACATAACCAATCTTTTTTTGTTCTACCAACTCCATCATCTCCATACTTGGTGTAGCAGATCCAAGTAATAATTTTGCATTGTGTATTTGAGCCATTTTTGAAGCAACATCTCTAGCATGATATCTTGGCGAGGGATCAGTCTGTTTATAAGAAGTCTCATGTTCTTCATCAACGATAATTAATCCCAAATCTTTAAATGGGAGAAATATAGCAGATCTTGCTCCTAAAATAATATCATATTGATGTAGTTTTTCATTCATCAATGAGTACCATAATTCTGTACGCTCAGCAAGATTAAACCTCGAGTGGTAAACTCCAACTCTGTTACCAAAAAAAGATTGCAAACGTTTAATGATTTGAGTTGTAATAGCTATTTCTGGTAGCAAATACAATATTTTCTTATTCTTTTTTAACTGAGAAGCAATTAATTGGATATAAATTTCGGTTTTCCCACTTCCTGTAACACCATGAAGAAGTAAACTAGTTCCAGTCTTAAAATAATTATTGATTTTATTTGTAGCTATAGATTGAAATTCAGAAAGTTCAGGCATTGTTTTTGAAATCTTAGAGACATCTTTAATTCTACTGTCTTCTATATTTTCGATTTCTAAAATATTTTTATCTATCAAAGCCTTTAGAACTACAGGTGACAAATTAGAATTACTCAAAAGTTTCTTTTTTATCACAGATTTCCCCAATAATTCCTGATTTAACTGTAAGAATTTCAGAAGCAACTCTTCTTGTTTAGGTGCTTTAGATAGTTTGTTAAAAGCATCCTCTAGAAGTCTTTTATCTTTTTTTAGGGTATAATGAAGATTAATTTTTTGAATTGTTTTTACACGGTATTTTTCTTGGCGAGCTTCGTAATCTTGAATCCACCCTAAGTTCAATAAATTTTTTATGTAAGTATGAGGATGTTTTATTTGTAATAAGTCTGAAATTTCTTTCAAATTCATTTGCTGGTTGTGTTCTAAGGCGTCTACAATCTTTTGCTCATTTGATTTTAACAAAGATAACTCCTCATCTGAATATTTTTTTGAAGAAGGTATATATATAGACTCGCTATTTAGCTTGAGACTATTTGGAAGACCTGCCATCATAACCTCTCCCAATGTAGTCATATAATATCTAGAAATCCATGCCCAAAGTTCAAGCTGTTTTAAGTTTACAATTGGCTTATCATCTAAAACTTCTAAAACTTCCTTTGTTTTATAAGGTGGCTTTTGTTGGTGAACTCTAAATACTATTGCAGAGTACTGTTTCTTCTTTCCAACATTGACCAGCACTCGCTGACCAGTACTTAAACTTGTTCCGACCTTTAGTTCATAGGTCAAGAGTTTTGGTAGAGCAAGGGGGATAATTACATCTACGTATTTAATTATTTCTTTTTTATTTAATTGCTCTGACATTCTTTATTTTGGAACTGAAGAATTATATATTTGTAAAGGAAAATAAAATTTAATACAAATAAGGTTTCAAATTTTGAATCTTTAAAAAAAAATAAAAAATTCTATTTTTTGGTATATTCATATTTAATTTCTTTAAATGAGTGAAAGAATTCTTAAAGCTCTTATGCAACTATTTGCTATTGTAGCAAAAATCGATGTCATAAAAGAATCTGATGAAATTGTAGCTGCTGAAACATCTAAAAATATTGTAGAAATCCTACTAAAACAAGATTTAAATTCTGAGCTTGTTGTTAAATACCTAAAGATATTTGATCAATATATAAAAGAACGCCACGGTAATAAAAGAGCAAAAGATAGCAAGAAAAAAAGAACCTCTGTAAACTCTGTAAAAGTACTTAGAATATGTGCGCAAATAAATAAAGAATTAGAACAGAGACAAAAGGTTATTGTTCTAATAAGAATACTTGAATTTATTTTTGCAGATGATTTGCACACCAAAGAAGAATTATCTTTTGCAGAAACTGTAGCGGATTCCTTTAACGTCAAAAATGAAGAATACCAAGAAATATTACAATTTGTAGCATCTTCTATAAATAAGCTAGCTAGCTATGACAACCATCTAACTATTAATTCAAAATCAAATCACGATAACTCTAAAGGGAAACAACTATATGTAGATGGAATTGATGGAAGCATTTCAGTTCTTAGAGTATCATCTGTAAAAACTTATTTCGTACGTTACTTTGGAGTACAAGAATTATTTTTAAACGGCCAAATAATCTCGCCCAATATTATCAAAGTTTTAAGACAAGGTTCTTCAATTAAAAACTCAAGAATTGTTCCAATATATTATAGCGATATTTTAGCTCAATTTTTATCTAAAAGTAGAGAAAATAAAATTGAGTTTACAGCCAATAATATTGAATATGAATTTTCTTCAGGAAAAAAAGGCTTATATGATTTTACTTTTAAAGAAGAATCTGGAAGATTAGTTGGAATAATGGGTGGATCAGGATCTGGAAAATCTACTTTATTAAATGTTCTTAATGGAAATTATCCTCCATCAAGCGGAGAGATAAAAATTAACGGAATTGGACTCTACCAAAGCCCTAAACTTTTAGAAGGAGTTATTGGATTTGTCCCCCAGGACGATTTACTAATTGAGGAGCTTTCGGTTTTTGAGAACTTATATTACAACGGAAAGCTTTGTTTTGGGAATTTCGATGAAGACAAATTAGTAGACCTTGTGAATAAAGTTCTTGTTTCAATTGGACTTTTTGAAACCAAAGACTTAAAAGTCGGGAATCCTCTTTCCAAAACTATTTCTGGAGGTCAGAGAAAAAGATTAAATATAGCCCTGGAGCTAATTAGAGAACCATCTATACTATTTGTTGATGAACCTACATCCGGACTTTCTTCCAATGATTCAGAGATTATAATGGATCTTTTAAAAGTTCTGGCTCTTAAAGGAAAATTAATTTTTGTAGTTATTCACCAACCTTCTTCTGAAATTTATAAAATGTTTGACCAATTGATTATTCTTGATGTCGGTGGTTATCCAATTTATAAAGGAGACCCTGTAGATGCAGTAGTTTACTTTAAGAAATTGATAAATCATGTAAATGCAAATGAAAGCGAATGTGAAACTTGTGGAAATGTAAATCCAGAACAAATATTTAACATCATAGACATGAAAGTTGTTGATGAGTATGGGGAACTTACTGGAAACAGAAAAGTGTCTCCTATTGAGTGGAATAAGCATTACCAAAAATTAATTGACCCTAAACCCAATGAAAACAAAAAGCAAAAAATTCCAGAAAGTATTTTTAAAATACCAAGCCTTATAAAACAATTTGGAATTTTTTTTATAAGAGATGTGAAATCTAAACTGACCAATACTCAGTATATGATTATTACTCTTTTTGAAGCTCCTTTACTCGCTGGTATTCTAGCATTTTTCATGAAGTATTTAGATACCAACTATTTAAAACATGAGTTGGAATATACTTTCTACAACAGTGATAATATCCCTCAATATCTATTTATTTCAGTAATAGTTGCTTTATTTATAGGTCTTACCACTAGTTCCGAAGAAATTATAGGTAATTTAAAAATTCTTCAAAGAGAAAAGTTTTTAAATCTAAGTAAAGGAAGTTACTTGATTTCAAAAATTGGAATCATGTTTTTAATTTCAGCAATTCAAACTGTATTTTATGTACTAGTTGGTAATTTAATTCTAGGAATTCATGGATTATTCTTTGCGCATTGGATGATTCTTTTCTCAACTTCCTGTTTTGCCAATTTACTTGGATTAAATATATCATCAAGTTTTAACTCTGTAAAAGTTATATATATTTTGATTCCTATTTGTATCATTCCACAACTTTTATTTAGTGGAATTATCGTTCCTTTTGACAAGCTACACCCTTACTTTTCTTCAAAATCTGAAGTACCTGCTATTGGAAATATAATGGCATCAAGATGGGCTTATGAAGCATTGACTGTCGTACAGTTCAAGGATAATGAATATGAAAAACGATTTTTTGAATTTGATAAGAAAATGTCATTTGCCAATTGGAAAAAAGATCAATGGGAAAGTAATCTTGACTCTAAGCTGACTAATTTTTATAGAACTGCACATAAAGAATACCCACTCCATACAGAAATTGACAAAGCTAAAAGAGACGGACAAATAATAATTAATGAAATTAGAAAAGAAATAAAAAATTTTAATTCATCAAATCTTTACAGTGAACAAGAAGTAGAGAAATTGCTGTTAACCATTAAGAATAATATTATGGAGAAAGAGGACTACCTTGCTCTTCACAACTACCTTACAAGTATAAGAGATTATTATATGAAGCAATTTAACAAAGCTTCCAATGCCAAAGACGAAATTTTAGTTCGTGAAACTGATCCAGATACTACCTTTATAAGAAAACTGAGGAGTCTGAAAAAAGAAAAAACAATTTCTTCAAAAGAATATAGATCTTATAAAAACTTAATGTCCTTTCTTAAAAAATACCATTTCCAAAAATTTAAAAATAGTTATAGCAATCGTAGTCTTGAAGATTTTGCAACTAATTCTAACTCTCTGACATTTATTACTGAAAACGAGACAGGTCTTATACAAAAATCAGATCCTATTTATTTGGATCCAGTAAACCATAAATATTTTGGAGCACATTTTTATTCTCCTTCTAAGTATTTTTTGGACTACAAGATTGATACTTTTAGTGCCAATCTTATTGTTATTTGGCTAATGACCCTGTTTCTTACAATTACCCTTTATTTTGATATACTTAGAAAAATATTAGAGATCAATTTCTTTAAAAGATAATTCTCTTAAATAAGATATTTGACCCATCTTTAATCTTTAATATATAGAGTCCTTTATTGGATATTTGAACCTCTTTATTGAAACAATTAGATCGATTCTGTACTAATTTACCGGAAATATTGTATAAACTATAGTCAAATGGAACTTTTAGACCGTGAATATTCACTATTCCGTCATGGGTTGGGTTTGGGAATATCTTTATTAACGAAGCTTGTACTTGGTTAATATTTGTAGAAGGATCATTATCAATATAAAAATTGTCAATTCCTGCCTCTACTAAATGATCAACACCTGAATCCCAATCTGCAGTAGTTATCTCAATTTTAAAACTGCTAAGGTTTATAGTATTTGGTATTTCTAGAGAAAGACCATACCAATTCTTAGGATTGTCACTTTGAACAAAAAATAAGTTTTCTTTATTAACTCCATCATTTACATCAATAAAAAGAGTATCATCTGGTGTTGTGCCACCTAAAAAATTTCTCCACCAAAGGTTACAATGTAAATAGTTTGTTTGGTTAGAATCTAGCGAAATGGTAGGAGATACTAACTGAACATAACCTAAATCTACATCATCTGCTGTTGGAGAAGATCCTAAATTACCAGTTATAAAAGCCATATTTCCGCAATCCTCACTTTCATAAGCTGGGCTACATGTATCTGAATTATTATAAACAGTTACTTTAGGGACATCTCTTTCCCATAAACCAGATGCTGCAGATGAATTTACTCTCCATCCCATATCTATATTAAATCTATCTCTGTAGCCTTCTTCTAAGGATATTAAAAATGGGGAGTTGTCGTTAATAATATCGAACGATTCTATGCAAAAGTCATTATAACTCCATAGACCTGCATATACATTGTAAGAACCTGGAATAAGGTTATTAATGGTAAATAATCCATTTTGATCTGTAGTTCCGCTGTAAGTAAAGTCCTCATTAGTAATAACAAAATCAACTCCTGAAATTGAAGAATTAAGAACGGAACTTTTACTTTCAATATTTAAATTTAGTGGCGTTAAAGAATACATTACCATATTAACAGTGGTTGTAGAATCATTTTGTAGTATTACCTGGTTTACAGTATCTGAACGGTACAAAGGATGTGAAAAAACAACGCTATAAGTTCCGGAGTCTACTGTTCCTAGTTTATAACTTCCTCCGACATTTGATAGAGTATTATTATTACTATTTAATATTTCTACAGTTACCCCGCTTAAAAATGTATTGCTAGATGCATCTGTAATTATTCCCTCTAAATAAGAAGCTCTTTTATAATCTGGGTTTAAAACAAAAAAGCCATTTTCAATATCTGAAGCTATAATTAAACCACTAGGTAAGTAGGGATAAACTCCCCAACAACCATTGGAACCTGGACCAGAAAAACTAGGAGAGGTATCAAAATGACCAACATTTACAATATTACCTTTGCTTTTTACGTCAAATATTTGAATGCCTGTAGAGTAGTAGGAACTAACTATATAATCATTGATATAAAATGCATTATGTGGCATTATATTATTACCTGGTTCAGCTTGTATTTTATCAGTAAGATCAATATTGTTAAGATCACTTATGCTAAATTCAGAAAGGTGTCCACCATTGTCCTCCTCTGTTGTGTAAATATAATTCCCATCGTCTGAAGACCAAATATTATGAGAATAATATCCGACAGTTGGATTTTGGCCTATTAAATTAGGGCTTGAGGGATTGGAAACGTCCCATACAGAAAAAAGAGAATTATTTCCATTGGCAAGAAATAAAGTATCTCCTT
>CESU01006278.1_pt1 | contig 16282 bp, 15 predicted proteins | sample 531141 | NCBI WGS metagenome assembly CESU01 (sample SAMEA2621401, study PRJEB7988) | marine metagenome | isolation source: saline water (ENVO:00002010), including
GGTTCATAAACTCTATTCCAAAATATATGATTTACTGTTTCTAATTTACATATATTTAGCAAAATATTCTCAGGATTACCTCTAGCTATTAACAATTTATTATCAAACTTCATATTTAGCTGGATTAATGAATGATGAAGCCATAATAGACTAGTTTGTCCTAATTTATGTTCTTTAGGACTCTCTTCATCTAAAATATATATAGGAATTATAGGGCCGTTATTTACAGCGCCTGTTAGTGCAGGGTTGTCAATTAACCTAAGATCTTGGCGTATCCAATATATACTAACTTTATTGTTCATAATATTTTTCTCAATTCTATTTAAAATTTACTTTTTTTTAATCTATTGATTATCATAAACTTAAGAAAAAAAAGAAATAATTCATTTTAAAAATGGATGTTTATAATAATTTATATTATTTTTCATTACTTAGTGTAAGAAAATATTTATTAAAGTTTTACAAATTGGGAGAATGCTTATGTCTTACGAACGGCCTTACGAAGGTTTGAAAGTTATAGATTTTTCTCAGGGTGTTGCTGGTCCTTATTGTGGGATGCTTTTAGCACAACATGGTGCTGAAGTTTTAAAGATAGAGCCTAAGGAGGGAGATTGGGCAAGAAACCTTGGGCAAGAGTATGGAGAACATTCAGCATTTTCTGTAACGGCCAATCTTGGAAAAAAGAGTTTTGTTATTGATTTAAAGCATTCACAAAGTCAGATTATTCTCGACAAAATTATTTCACAATCTGATATTTTTATTGAAGGCTTTAGACCAGGTGTTATTGAACGTCTTGGATATAGCTATGAAAGATTAAAAAAAATAAATCCAAAATTAATTTATTTGTCGATCTCAGGATTTGGTCAGATAGGGCCAATGAGTAAAAAGCCAGCAATGGACCCTGTGCTTCAAGCTTTTACAGGCTTTATGTCTGAAAATAAAGGCCCTGATGGTGTGCCTCATAGGACACCGGTAATAATATTTGACATGACAACGGCTCTTTACGCTATGCAATTAATTTCTTCAACTTTGTATGCTAGACACAATCAAGAGTTTGGAAAAAAAATTGAAATTAGTCTTATGGAATCTGCAGCTGCGATTCAATCCATTAGGCTTATGAGTGGATATATGGAAGGTCCTTATACACATGCATCTTCTCCTTCTGGTACATTTAAAACTAAAGATGGGTGGATACAAATTATTGTAGTAAAGAACCATGAATTTGTTAAATTTTGTAACGCAGTTGGCTGGGAAGAGTTTTTAAATGATAAGAGATTTTTAACAAATTCAGTAAGAAGACAGCATGAAGCTATCCTAACTGAAGAAGTACAAAATTTATTTATTAATGAAACTACTAATCATTGGAAAAAATTGTTAAACGAATATGAAGTTCAGAACGAAAAAGTTCAAAACTATAGTGAATTTATTAATAGCGATCAAACTAAAGCGTTAGAAATAATTTCTTGGTTAAAACAACCAACTTCAGAAAAAATTTGGCCTGTTCCCAATTTGCCTGGAATGCCAAAACTAGAAGAAGGGAGCATCTATTCAAAGGCTCCATCTTTAGGGCAACATACTAAAGAAATATTGCTAGATCATGGTTTCAGTGAAGATAATATTAATAGACTAATCAAAGAAAGAGTTATAAATTAGTTAATAAATTAAAAATCTATTAAAATACTGCAGATATTGTAAAAGTAAGTGGAATAAAGATAATAAATGCAAATATTAGCTCAGATTTAAAGCTTTCTTTAAATTCATATTGTTCGTTAGACATAAATTTTCCCCATTAAAATATTTTGACATTTTTACAATATTCAAATTAATTTAATTGTGCAATACTAATTTTATAAACTATCTTAATTGGTAAATTTTATGACATTTATATTTGGTATAATAATATCGGCAATCATTTTCTTTTTCTTTGATGACATTCAGATATTCATGGTTTCCTCGGGTTTTAGAGATACTTTAGTTTTATGGCTTCAGTCTTGGTAATAAATTAAAATTTTAAATAAATTTTTCTAATTGTATTAACCATGCGATTAATTATTATGTTAAGCATATGTAATTTATATTTATAAGTGTTTAAGGTTTTATAAATGAGTGATAATTATGATTATATTATCGTTGGAGCAGGTTCATCTGGTTGTGTTTTAGCTAACAGATTAAGTGCATGTGGTAAATATACAGTTTGTCTATTAGAAGCAGGGCCACCAGATTGGAACCCATTCATTCATATTCCTGCAGGGTTCATGAGAACCTTAACTAATCCAAACGTTAACTGGTTATTTCAAGCTGAACCAAGTTGGGGTACCGATGGAAGAGTTATCGATATACCAAGAGGTAAAACACTAGGTGGGTCAAGTTCAATTAATGGAATGGTTTTTAATAGAGGTCAAAATATGGATTTTGACGTTTGGGCTCAAAAAGGTAATAAAGGTTGGAGTTACAGTGACTTATTACCTTATTTTAAAAGGTATGAAAATAGATTAGGTGATCATAATAAAACTTTTAGAGGTACTGAAGGTGAATTGCCGATTACAGACTTAGAATACAGAGATCCATTATGTGAAGCTTTTATAAAAGGAGCAGTTGAAGAAGGAATTCCAATTAATAATGATTATAACGGTGAAACACAAGAAGGTGTTTCTTATGTCCAACGAACAACTCAAGGAAGATTTAGGGTTAGTTCAGCTAGGGCTTTTTTGAACCCAGTAAAATCGAGAAATAATTTACAAATAATAACAAATGCATTTGTTACAAAGATACTTTTTCAGAATAAAACAGCGATAGGTTTAAATTATTCTAAAGGAGGTCCAAGAGGTAAAAAAATAACTTTAATCGCTAACAAAGAGATAATTCTTTCATCTGGAGTTATCAAATCTCCACATTTACTTCATTTGTCTGGAATAGGTCCTGGAAAACTTCTTAATGACCTTGGTATTGACGTAGTTCACGATTTACAAGGTGTGGGAATGAATTTAAGAGATCATTTTGCTCCTAGATTAACAGCCCGTGCAAAAAATATTGAGACAATTAATGAAAAGGCTAGAGGTTTAAAATTACTAAAAGAAATTGGCAAGTATTTAATTGGAAAACAGTCTATAGTTAATTTGAGTCCCACTCTAGTTTATTGTTTCTGGCATTCAAATGAAGCTATAAGAAACCATGATTTGCAAATGACTTTTAGCCCAGCTTCATATAAAGAAGGTGTTCAATCTACTCTTGACAATGAACCTGGTTTTACAGTGGCTGCATGGCAACAAAGGCCTGAATCTCTTGGATGGGTTAAAGCAAAAAGTAATGATCCTTTTGACAAGCCATTAATTCAACCTAATTATCTTGATGCAGAAGAGGACCAAAGAGTTGTAGTAGCTGGTTTAAAATTATCAAGAAAGCTTATGCATTCTCGAGCATTATCAGAATACTTTGATTATGAAGTATATCCTGGTCTTGATAAACAATCAGATGAAGAGTTACTTCAAATTGCTCGAGAAAGAGGAACTACAACATATCATCAAATGGGAACATGTAGGATGGGCCCTAAAACAGATCCAACAGCAGTTGTTGACAATGAATTAAAAATTTATGGTTTAAAAAATATAAGAGTTATTGACGCTTCTATTATGCCAACAATGCTCTCAGCCAATTTGCATTCGGGTGCAACACTAATAGGAGAAAAAGGTTCTGATTTAGTACTTGGAAAAGAACCACTTATATCTGCAGATTTAAAATATTAATAAGATTTTTTTAATTATAATAAAAAAAGGAATTTCAATTGTCAGTAAATCAAAATTATATACCTCCTGAAATATGGAAGTGGGATAAAGAAAATGGTGGAAAATTTGCAAATATAAATAGACCAATTTCTGGAAATACTCATCAAAAGAAATTACCAATTGGCAAGCATCCTTTTCAATTATATTCTCAGGGAACTCCCAATGGTGTAAAGGTAACTGTATTGCTTGAAGAGTTACTTGAATTAGGAATTAAGGAAGCAGAATATGATGCATGGCTCATAAAGATTGGCCAAGGCGATCAGTTTGGTTCTGGTTTTGTTGAGATTAATCCTAATTCTAAAATACCAAGTTTATTAGATAATACAGGTTCTAAAGAGTTAAGAATTTTTGAATCTGGATCCATATTATTGTATTTGGCAGACAAATTTAAAAAATTTATTCCACAAGATTTTGAAGAACGTACAGAATGTATGTCATGGTTATTTTGGCAAATGGCAAGTGCTCCTTATCTTGGAGGTGGGTTTGGACATTTTTATGCGTATGCTCCTGAAAAATTTGAATACCCTATTGATCGTTTTTCTATGGAAGTTAAAAGACAATTAGATGTTTTAGATAAGCAATTATTAAATAATGAATTCATTTGTTGTGATAAATATACCATAGCAGATATAGCTATATGGCCATGGTATGGAGCGCTTGTTTTAGGAAGATTATATAGTGCAGGAGATTTTCTAGACGTTACATCTTACAAAAATATTTTAAGATGGTCAAAGATGATTGATAACAGACCAGCTGTGAAAAGAGGAAGAATGGTTAATAGAATTAATGGTAAATTAGAAAGCCAACTTCATGAAAGGCATGATGCCAAGGATTTTTTAGAGAGTACTCAAGATAAAATAAAAAAATGATGAAAATTTTTACAAAATTTAAAATAAATATTAGTAATTAAATTTTATCTAGACCTAAAGCTGAGGTATAAAGTCTATTCCAAGTAGGACTTAAAGTTATTTGATTTATGCAAACGTGTCTTGGCATTTGTGATATGAATGCTATTGTCTCACTTATATCATCCGTTTGGAGCATTTTATCTTTGTCTTCCTTAGAAATTGGGATTGGTCTTTGATCAAGTAGAGGGGTTGAAACTTCACCTGGACAAACTGCGCATGCTCTGATTCCAAGATTACAATACTTCATATTAATAGTTTCAGTCATTGCGTTTACTGCATGCTTTGAAGCAATATATGAAGCTCCTGATAAGAAACTTATGTGATTTCCAGCCCAAGATGAAATATTTATTATTAAACCATCTTTTTGTTTTTTCATAATTGGTAAAGCAGATTTACAACAATAAAACATTCCACTTACATTAACTTTGAAAATTAAATCCCATTCATTTTCATCAATGTTATCCCAATCTCTATTTTGTATATTTATCCCAGCTGCATTGACTAGGATATCTAAGCATCCAAATTCATTTTTAATTTCTTCAACTATCTTTTGAACTTCATTAAAAGAAGTTATATCAAATGGTTTAATACTTACAAAGTTTGAGCATTTTGATGCTGTTTTTAAAAGACCATCTTCGTTGATGTCTGATAAAATTACTTTCATTTTCATTTCTGAAAATGTAGTAGCTATTTTTTGACCCATTCCTCCACTAGCACCATTAATCCAAACAACTTTATCTTCTAAGTCTCGTTGCATTTAATTTATCCAATATTTTAAATTTACTAATACTTTAAATCTATAGAGCTTCAATACCTAAATCTGCAATATACCTTCTGTGCCAAGTGGGGCTGATAGTTAACTCATTAACACACACATGTTTGGGCATTTGGCATAAAAAAGCTATTGTTTCTCCCAAATCATCAGGTTGAAGCATTTTATTTTTTTGATCAATTGATAATTTTTTAGGACGTTTGTCTAATATTGCAGTAGCAACTTCACCAGGACAAAGAGCACAAGCTCTAATGCCTATATTACAGTATTTCATATTAATTGTTTCAGTCATCGCATTAACAGCGTGTTTTGAAGAAGTATAAGAAACTCCTGACAAAAGACTTATATGATTTCCTGACCATGATGAAACGTTTATTATTAATCCATCTTGTTTAACTTTCATTAATGGAATTACAGACTTACAACAGTAAAATAGTCCATTTATATTAGTCTGAAATACATTGTCCCAGTCATTTTCATTTATATTATCCCAGTCTCTATTTTCGATATTAATTCCAGCAGCGTTGATCAAAATATCAATATTTTTATATTCTCTTTCAATTTCCATAACAACATCTTTGACTGATTGTTTATTTGAGACGTCTAAAACTTTGATACTTACTTCGTTTTCGCATTTAAGAGAAGTTTCTTGAAGAGATTGCGAATTTCTTCCTGATAAAATAACCGTCATTCCTAATTTTGATAATGTTACGGCTGCGTTTTGTCCTATTCCAGATCCAGCGCCTGTTATCCATACAATTTTATTTTTTAAATTTCTTTTCATAACTAAAACTTTCTTTTATTTCGATAAATACTTTATTGAGCGGTTAAGCCCCCATCAACCACTAAACTTGATCCTGTCATAAAGCTAGATGCATCTGATGATAAAAATAAGATTGTTTTAGCTACTTCATCTGCAGTGCCCAATCTACCTAAGGGTGTTTGAGAGAGACCTGCCAGCATTGATTCATCTGTTGTCATTTGAGGATTTTGTAATAATCTAGCATTTGATACTTGAGTACCCATTTCTGTTTCTATAATGCCAGGGTGAACTTGGTTAATTCGAATAGGGTATTTTTTCTTTCCATAATAGATAGCCATAGACTTAGTAAACGTAGTTATTCCTCCTTTTGTCATTGAATATAGAGGGTCTAATTGTGATCCTACAAGACCTGCAACTGAACTAAGATTTATAACTGAACTTCCAAATTTAGTTTTTTTTCCTGCATTAATTAACAAAGGTGTAATATGTTTTAAACCTAAAAAAACACCCGTTAAATTTATAGAAATTAACTTATGGTATTCTTCCATTGAAACATTATTAATTTCTTTGCCTAGCCAAATTCCAGCATTATTAATTAATATGTCAACATCTTGTTTTTTCTTTTTTAAAACTCTTATAAACTCAATCCATTCATTTTCTTTAGCAACATTTATTTTATAAAAAAAAGCTTTGTTATTTATATTTGTAATTTCTTTAACAGTTTGTAATCCATTATCCTCATCAATATCTAAAATAAATACTGTTGCACCAGCATTAGATAAGGCGTTACTTACGGATTTTCCAATACCTTTAGAGCCACCAGTTACTATTGCGATTTTATTTTGCAATTGTTTCATGAGCTTTACCTTTCAAAATTAATAAAAGAAAAAAATATAGTCTTTGGAACATATATTTTTATATTTTCTTTTAAATAACTTAGAATTTAATATTTTACTTTTCAATTAAATTTACAAATTAATATCTTTAGTTAATAATAAATTAACATTTTTTGTATTTAGTTGGGGGACATATAATGGATGATATAAATAGTATTAAACATGAAACTGCTCAAGAAAGGGCCGTTTATAATACGCCAAACAATGTTTTTAATTGGTCATGGCCAAAAGTTCCACGACATAAATTTATATCAGAAAAAAATGAAGCTTATGATTTCAATAATAAAAGTTTGATTATACCCTTAGATATTTCCCATATTTTATTGACTAATTATCCTGCTACAATTCCATCTATATTAGCTAGGTATATAAGATTAAAAAAGAATGATCCTATTTCTCATAATTTAATTGCCTCCGGTGAAATCTATTATGTTCTTGAAGGCAAAGGAAAAAGTGTATCTTCCAAGGATATCGTTGAGTGGTCAAAAGGAGATGTTTTTTGTTTGCCAGGAGGAGATAATACTACACATTCTTCTTTTTCAGAAAACTCAATTTTATTTTTAGTTACTAATGAACCGCTGTTATCTTTTGAAGAACTGAAACCATCTAAAAATAATAATAAAAAAATTAAATGTACCCATTGGACAAATAAAAAAATTATTTCAACTCTTGAAGATCTTTATAAGAGACCTAAAAATAAAGAAACAGCTGGTGTTGCAGTGCAATTTTCTTCTCCAGATACACTTCCAAGTAGAAACACAATACCTATGATTAACACTGCTTTAAATACACTTGAATCAGGTGGAGATCAGCAATCTCATAGGCATAATGGTGCAGCTTTAACACTTGCTATTCAAGCAGATAATATATACTCAAGTATAGAAAATGAAAAAATTCATTGGGAGAATGGTGTTGTCTTAGTAACACCAGGTGCAGAACTTCATTCACATCATAACAGAGGATCAAAACGAATGATGAGTTTTGTTGTACAAGATGAGGGGTTGCATTTTTATCTTAGAACAACTGGTTTTAGTTGGAATTAAAATTAATTAGAGTAAAAAAAATGAATGAAATATTTTTAGAAGTTTTTACAGATTATGTTTGTCCTTGGTGTTATTTAGGAGATGCGAGAGTAAAAAAAATAAAAAGGAATTTTGATATTAATATAAAATTAGTCCATTTTCCTTTACATCCTGAAACCCCTAAAGAGGGTAGAACTTTATTAGAACTTTTTAAAACTAGTCCAGAAGATATAAAGGAAAAAAACATAAGAATGAAAGGATTAATGGAACAAGAAAAGCTTCCATATAACTATAGAACTCATACCTATAATAGCAGGGTAGCTCAAGAAGTCGGAGCATGGGCCGAAACAATTCAACAGGACACATCTATACACGATAATTTTTTTGAAGCTTATTTTGTTAATGGTTTAAATGTTGGATTAGAAGAAGTTATTCTTGATGTAGTATCTAAATCTAATCTTGACGTAAATGAAGCTAAATTAGTTATTAGAAATAGAACATTTAAAAGTCATATTGACAAAGATTGGGAAAAATCAGGAAAATATGGTGTCACAGGAGTTCCTACTTTTGTTTATGAAGGTCAAAGCTTAGTTGGAGCACAATCATATGAAAATTTAGTAAGCTTTTTAAATCACTTTGGAATAAAAAGTAATTAATTAAAAAAAATGAAATCTAAAACTATCCTATTTATTAATCATTCTCCGTCAAATAATACATTAAAATTAACAAATCATATTCAAAATAAAGTGAAAGACTTCAATCCTAAAATAAAATTAATTACTTTAAATCCTAATAATACTTTTGTCAGTTCGTTTGATTTAGTGGATGCTGTAATTATTGGAACTGTTGAAAATTTTGGATATATGTCAGGTATGACAAAAGATTTTTTTGATAGATGCTATGATGATTTAAAAGATAAAACACAGGGACTTCCAATCTTTTATTATGTACGTGCCGGTTTAGATGGTGAAGGAAGCCAAATAGCAATAAATAAAATTTTAATAGGCTTAAAGTGGCGCCAAGTTTTACCTCCTTTGATTTTAAATGGAGAATGGAGTGACAACTTTATAGATTTGCTAGAAGAAAAAACTTTAACATTCATCAGTGGTGTGGAAATGGGCATTTATTGATTATTTTTCTGGAAACTCAGGTATGTTTTGTAATCCTTTTAACAAAGCTTTTTGGAAATCTTTCATAGCTTCAGAAGTTTGCGTCTGTGTTCCTTCCACTCCATCTAAAAAACTATTCACATCTTTTTCTAAAATGCCTATAGTATTTTTTTTATCATAACTTTCTTTTGACCAATCTATTGAATTTAAATTCTCGCTAAACCAAGTTTTTCCTGAAGAGCAATTAAGTATTTCTAATAATTGATCAGTACTTATATTTAAGTTTTTTGCTTCTGATAAAACATGTCTCACAGCAACGACTGAACAAGATGCAACAAAGTTATTTAAAACTTTAACAGACATTCCTGATCCAAAATTACCAATATGATGAATTCTGTCACCTAGTAACCTTAATAATGGATTAATGTGTTTAAACTCGTCTATTGTCGATCCTACCATAAATGTTAAGGATGCGTCCTTTGCTTTCATTGGTGCACCTGACATTGGTGCTTCAATTATATTAATATTTTCGGGTGCTTTATTTTTAAAATTATTTAAAAAAGAAGGGGACAAGGTTGAACAAATTATAAGTGTTTTATGACTATTTAATGTAAAAAGACCATCGGTACCTTCACATAACTCTAATGTTTCTTTAATGTCTCTGACTATACTAAAAATTATATCAGAATTTTCAAAAAATTTTCTTTTTGAAGAAATAAAATTTTCTTTTATCATTAAAAAATCTTCTTTGGGCCTTACATCATATCCTATAGCTTTAACTTTGTTTGTAATCAGAACTTCAAGCATTGGAAGCCCCATCGTGCCACAGCCAGCAATGCCTATATTCATTTGCAGTATATTTTTCATTTTAAAAACCTGTTAAAAACTTAGAATTCTTGTTTTAAAGCATTTTATTTAATATATTAAGTAAAATTTTATATGGATAAATTATGAATCAAATAGATATAGATATAGATGATCTAAAAACATGGATTGGAAATTCAGAAGAAACAGTTGATGAGGTTTCTCAAAGTCTTGAAAAAAGGTTTAAAGCTACTTTAGATTTAGATCCTGGGAATCCAGTTAATGGAGAACTAGCTTCCTCTGGAATTCACTGGGCTCTTGCACCTGCAATAGTCAAATCTTCATTATTAGGTAAAGATTCCCATCCAATAAAAGGAAATTTCTTACCTCCTGTGCCATTACCTAGAAGAATGTGGGCAGGTTGTAAGACTGAATTTTTTTCTCCTTTATATATTGGAGACACAGTAACTAAAAAATCTACTATAGTTGACATAAATTTAAAAAATGGGAAATCTGGTTTGTTATGTTTTGTAAAAGCAAAGTATGAGTTTTTTGTAAAAGATAATCTAATCATTAAAGAATTTCATGATATTGTTTATAGAGATTTACAAACAACACTTAAATCTAATATTACAAAAATTGATTTACCAAAATTTGTATCTAGTTATGAAGAAAACTTTTTTGCTCATCCCACTACATTATTTAGATATTCAGCAATAACTTTTAATGGTCACAGAATACATTATGATTATCCTTATTCAACTAAAGAAGAAGGTTATAAAAACCTAGTGTTTCATGGGCCTTTGCAGGCTACAATACTTTTAAGGGCATCAGAAAGTTTTAAAAAAATTAGAGCTAAGACATTTATTCATAAAGGCATAGCTCCTGTTTTTGCAAATGATGATTTACTTATTAATATTGAAGATACCAATAATGGAATAATAAATTGTTATACTAGTACGATAGATGCAGGTTTAACTATGAAAGCAGAAGCAACTTTTTAATTATAATGCTTAATAATATTTCAATTATAAAATTAATTTTTAATTATAATGCTAATATATATTTTTTTCTAATAATTTTGATTTAAGGAGTAATAATGTCTGATTATGATTATGATCTTATAGTAATAGGAGCTGGATCAGGTGGAACAAGAACAGCAAGAATTTCTGCATCATATGGAGCTAAAACTCTAGTAGTAGAAGGTGACAGAGCAGGTGGAACTTGTGTTTTGAGAGGTTGTGTTCCTAAAAAATTACTTGTATACGCTTCACAATTTTCCGAACAAGTTTCCGATGCTGAAGGATTTTGTTGGCAAGTTGATGGTTTTAAAAGTAATTGGAGTGAACTTATAATAAAGAAAAATAAAGAGCTTGATAGATTACACGAAATCTATGTCAATTTGATTAAAAACTCTGGGTGTGATTTAATTTCAGGCTGGGGTAAAATTATAAGTCCAAATATTGTGTCAGTAACTAAAGAAAATAATGAAGTAGTTCAATATTCATCAAAAAAAATTATGATTGCTGTTGGAGGAGAATCTTCTTTTCCACAATTTGATGGAAATGAATTCATGATTAACTCCGATAAAGCCTTAGATTTAACTGATCTTCCTAAATCAATTGTAATATACGGTTCTGGTTATATAGCTGTAGAGTTTGCTGGTATCTTTAATGGTTTTGGAGTTGAAACTCACTTAATTTTTCGCTCTGACAAAGTTTTAAGAGGATTTGATCATGATATTAGAGATCAATTAATGACTTCGATGCGCCAAAAAGGGATAAAAATTCATAGTGAACTTACGATTTCTAAGATTGAAAAAAATATTGATAACTACAAAGTTATACTATCTGATGGGAATTCGTTAATTGTGGAATGTGTAATGGGAGCAACAGGACGAACACCTAAAATTTCAAAGCTTGAGTTAGATAAAGTAGATGTTGAAATTGGATCTAAGGGAGAAATATTAACTAACAAATATAATCAAACTAATATTGATTCAATATACGCTATAGGTGACGTTACTGACAAAGTTACATTAACTCCAGTTGCTTTAGCAGAAGGACATGCATTTGCAGATAGAGAGTTTGGTAACAAATTAAGGTTTATTTCTTACGATAATATTGCAAGTGCAGTATTTAGTCAGCCTTCAATTGCTGTAGTAGGTTTTTCTCAAGAGGATGCAGAAAAAAAAGGTTTAAAGGTAACTGAGTATAAAAGTGAGTTTAGAGCTTTAAAAAATACAGTTACTGGAAATGTTGAAAGAACTTTAATGAAGTTAATTGTTGAAGACAAAACTCAAAAAGTAATAGGTGCTCATATGATTGGGCCAGATTCAGCAGAAATTATTCAAGGAATAGCAATTGCAATTAAAGCCGGCGCTCTTAAATCAGATTTTGATGCGACTATAGGAATACACCCTTCTGCAGCTGAAGAGTTTGTCACTATGAGGTCTTAAAATGAAAAGAGTGAGACAATATTTGTAGAATTTTTGATTTTCTGTTATCTGAAAACAATATATATAAGAGTAATATGTTTTTTACTAAAAAATATTTAATTATAAAGAAGGAAATATTATGGTCGATTGGTCAGTAAATTCATGGAGAAAATTTCCCATAAAGCAAGTTCCTGAATATAGTGATAAAAACAAAGTGAGTAATGTGGAGAGTGAACTTTCTTTAAGACCACCTCTTGTTTTTGCTGAGGAGGCTAGGCGACTACGAAAAAGAATGGCTGATGTAGCTGAAGGTAAAGCTTTTTTGTTACAAGGTGGAGATTGTGCAGAGTCTTTTGCAGAACATAATGCTAATAATATAAGAGATAGTTTTAGAGTATTGTTACAAATGGCAGTTGTTCTTACTTTTGGGTCTGCTTTACCAGTGATCAAAATTGGAAGATTAGCTGGGCAATATTCCAAGCCGAGGTCGTCTTCTTTTGAAACTATTAATAACATAGAACTTCCTAGCTATAGAGGTGATATGGTAAATGACATGGAATTTAATAAAGAAGCTAGAGAACCTGATCCAGAGCGTTTAATAAAAGTTTATGATAAATCAGCTTCTACGCTTAATTTATTAAGAGCTTTTGCAAGTGGTGGAATGGCAGACTTAACTAAATTGCATGAATGGAACCTGGAGTTTGTAAGAGGTACTAAAGAAGCTGATAAATACAAAGATCTAGCAAGTAAAATCACTTCTTCACTAGAGTTCATGAACGCTTGTGGCATGACACCAGAAAATACTGCGCAATTAAGAGAGACAGAATTTTACACTTCTCATGAAGGCTTACTTCTAAATTATGAAGAAGCTCTTACAAGAAAAGATACTATAACCGAAGAAAAAGGTTGGTTTGCAACTTCAGCTCACATGTTATGGATTGGGGATAGAACAAGAAGCATAGATGAAGCACATATCGAATATATGCGAGGAATAGCAAATCCTATTGGTCTCAAATGTGGACCTTCAACAGATCCAGATGATTTGCTCAGATTAATAGAAAAATTAAATCCTTTAAATCAAGCTGGTAGATTAACTTTGATAGCAAGAATGGGTGCAAATGATATAAATAAACTAAAGCCATTAGTTTCCGCTGTTAAGAAATCTGGATTAATAGTGGGTTGGTGTTGTGATCCTATGCATGGGAATACAGTTAAAGCATCTAGTGGCTTTAAGACTAGAAAAATGGATGATATAATGACGGAAGTAAAAGGTTTTTTTAATGTACACGAAGAAATGAATACCGTTCCAGGAGGAGTTCATTTTGAAATGACTGGCCAAAACGTTACAGAATGTGTGGGTGGTGTTTATGCCGTTAGTGAATCCAATTTAGGTGACAGGTATCACACTCATTGTGATCCAAGATTAAATGCAACTCAATCTTTGGAGCTAGCATTTTTGGTTGCAGATTTATTGTCTGAAACTCGAGGCAAAGTAAAAAAATCTTTATCAAAGGTCTCTTAAAAAGGGTTAGTTATTTGTCACAACATAAAAATAAATCAAATATTAAAATTATTAAAAAAAATAACTGGCCTGTTGATTTGAGGCCAAATCCTAATCAATTAGCTTCTGTGACAGACACTTATTTTTTAAGAACACGTGACATAGTCTCTTCCTATGGAGATACAGAAGTTACCTATGCAATCTTTATGAGGCGCCCAGTTCTATCAGCTGTAAACCCAGCCATAGACTGGCTTCAGGCGATAGTTAAAGAAAGAAAAGGTAGTGTAAACATTAAACGTTGTTTTAAAGAAGGTGATGATGTTGGTGCTGGAGAGCCAATGATTTACATATCTGGATCTATGTTAATTTTAGTTGATCTGGAAACATCTTTACTTCAAAAGATAGGAGCTACGTGCGTAGCTGCATATAACGCAAGGTCCATGGTTGAAAGCTTAAAAAAAACCTCGTTTCTAGCTATGGATGCAAGACATTGTGCTGGAACTGATATGGCTGACTTAATGGCCTATGGTGCTTTTGTAGGTTCTGAAAGAGTTAAATCTGAAGGAGAAGCAGTTGGGTTCATTGGCTGTGCTACAGATAGAACTGCTCATTTATTTGAAAATACTAAAGGTTTAGGTACTATGCCGCATGCACTTGTAGGTTATGCTGGCTCAACACTAAAGGCAGCTCAAATGTTTCATTCCAAATGGCCAGACCAACCTTTAACTGTTTTAATAGACTATTTTGGAAAAGAAATCACAGATGGTTTGATGGTATGTAGAGCATTCAAAACTTTAGCGAATAAAGGAACTTTATCTCTTAGGTTAGATACTCACGGTGGGAGATATATAGAAGGGTTAGATGTTGCCGGATCTTATGCTATTTTAGAAAGAAATTGCCCTGACGCTATTAGAGGTTATAGAACTGAACAAGAACTGAGATATTTAATAGGTACTGGAGTTTCAGCAGCAGCAGTTTGGCACTTAAGAGAGATGCTTGATAATGAAGGTTTTGAAAATGTTAAAATAGTAGCGTCAAGTGGTTTTGGGCCGGAAAAATGTAAGGTCTTCTCATTAGCAAATGTTCCAGTAGATGTTATTGGAACGGGTTCTTATTTACCAAGTAGATGGTCGGAGACCTATGCGACTGCAGATATTATTTCTTATGGTGGAAAATCACAGGTGAAACTTGGAAGAGAATTTTTACTTCGTCGTTAAACAAAATAATTTTATAGGTTAAGTTCGTTAAATGAAAAATAAACTTAAAATTGCTCTTGCTCAGTTAAATCCTATTGTAGGTGACGTTAAAGGCAACATCAAAAAGTTAATAAAAGTTAGAAGTACGTTAAATAAAGATGTTGATATTATTGTTGCTCCAGAATTATATGTTACTGGTTATCCAATTGATGATTTAGTGCTTAGAGATGATTTTTTAGAACTTGTAAAAAATGAAATTGAACAACTAGCTGAATTAACTAAAGATAATAATGCTGCTATTATAATTGGCGCTCCAAGAAAAGAGAAAGAATCTATTAAGAACTCTGTTTTTATTTTAGATCAAGGAAAAATAATAACTTACAGAGACAAGTATAACTTACCGAATTCTGGAGTTTTTGATGAACAAAGAATATTTTCTCCAGGAGCATTATCAGGGCCAGTAAAAGTAAGAGATGTCTTAATAGGATTACCAATTTGTGAAGATATATGGACGGAAACTGTAATTGAATGTTTGTGTGAAACAGGCGCTGAAATAATCCTATCTATTAACGCTTCTCCATATTCCACAAAAAAAATTGATCAACGTATGTCTGTTGCGGTCTCTAGAGTTTTAGAATCAAAGTTACCTTTAATTTATTTAAATAGAGTAGGAGGTCAGGATGAATTAGTTTTTGATGGTTCATCTTTTTCTTTGAGTCATAAAGGTGAATTAACTTCTCAATCTTATGATTTTAAAGAACATACCTCAGTGATAACTCTAAAAAAAGAAGGTGATAATTGGATCTGTGAAGGAGAAATTAATTCAGTTTCTTCTCATTTAGAAAGTTTATACAAGGCTTTAGTAATTAGTGTTAGGGATTATGTTAAGAACAATGGGTTTCCTGGTGTAATTTTAGGTATGTCTGGTGGAATAGATTCTGCTTTAGTTGCTGCAATTGCAACAGATGCATTAGGGCCTAAATTAGTTAAAGCTATAATGATGCCCAGTCCTTATACTAGTAGTGAAAGTTTAGAAGATGCTGAATTAGCTTCATCAATGCTTGGTATTGATTACTCTTACTTAAATATAAA
>CESU01097413.1_pt1 | contig 16217 bp, 14 predicted proteins | sample 531141 | NCBI WGS metagenome assembly CESU01 (sample SAMEA2621401, study PRJEB7988) | marine metagenome | isolation source: saline water (ENVO:00002010), including
GATGCTCTAGTACGGTTTCCTGAAAAACTTATCATCTTATAAAGACCAACCAATAAATCCAATTTGCACCAAGGGTACATATATATAATTGCCAAAATTTATTGGTGCTTTGACGCTGCCACCAGTTAATTTTAAAAAAAGATAACTAGTTGTTATACTGACAGAGTAAGTACTTTGCAGAGGCACAACGGCATTCATACTAAATTCTCAAGACCAGTATTGGAATATTCTAATAACCACTCAAAAGAAATTTCATTCACCGCCTCTTCAAAGGCCCCTGAGCCGGCAGCTTCAAATAATATTAGATCAATGTCGTTCTCAGAGTATGTTTCAGTATTTAATATGGTTTTAGCACTTAGCATTTAGAAACCTTCTCAAAAATTTGTGAGTTTTGGCTTCTTCATTTCTGCTAAGAAGTAGCTAATATTTTTATATCTGACTGAAATACTCAGGTATGTCAAGCTAGCTTTTTAATAATTTATTGGAGATTAATCTAATTAGTGATTTTACCTGTTTTCCGCCTCGTAGAGAAGCGATGGCTGTATGTATGTGAAGACAAGCCAGCTTAAGAAAACCAATAAAGAGCGACAACGGTCAAACAGCCGATGAATGCTGTCTCAGCCACCAAGAGTGATATCGCTGGTAAGCCAACTTTAATAACTTCCTTTAATGCGGTATTCATACCAACGGCGGCAATGGCTGTAAGAAGTGCCCACCGAGAAACCTCTGCCGCAAATAATATCAAAGGGGTAGGAAAAACCTCAAAGGAATTTAGAGTGATAAGCATACCAAAAGCCACAACGAAGCCAGGCACAATTGGTGGCTTTGTTGAGCTGTAATGACTTTTAGTGCTCACCCGACGAATAATGATAGCCGCCACCAGAATAACAGGTGCTAGCATAGCTACGCGAATTAGTTTTACGACAGTTGCAACATCTCCAGTATCCTCAGAGATTGAAAAACCTGCCCCAACAACTTGGGCAACATCGTGGATCGTTGCCCCAATAAAAATACCAGAATTTTTTGCATCGTAGTTAAGTGCTTCAGCAATAATTGGATATACAATCATCGCAAATGTCGAAAGTATAGTGACACCTACAACGGTAAACACCAACCGCTCTTCAGTACGCTCATCCGGTGGTAATATTGCGGAAATAGCCATAGCGGCGGACGCACCACAAATTGCGACAGACCCTGCCGAAAGAAACGCAAAACGTGGGCCATGGCCAAACAGATGAGCTATTAATAGTCCAAATACGATTGTAGCTATTACGCAGCCAATAACTATAAAAACAATAGGCCAGCCTAGGTCCGCTGCCATATCAAAACTTATCCTCATACCAAGAAGGGCGACACCAAATCGTAAGATTGAGCGAGCAGAAAATTTAATGCCTAATTTACATTTTGAATCATCGGAAAGAAAATTCAGCGATATACCAAAAAGTAGCGACATTAACATTGCTGGCGCACCATAATGATCAGAAATGAATTGAGCTGCTAATGCAATTAGCGCCGAAAGTAGGATGCCTGGGAAAAGTGACTTCATATCCGATAGCTTAATAAAGATATTTTTGATCATAATTTTTTACTCAAATTTATAGGCTCTGAAGTCCTAGGCATCACTGTTTTGGCGCACTAATGCAATAAACGTAAATATGACACAAGACAGCAATTGACATTACCCGACAATTACAGTCAGAATTAAAAACCCCGTGAGTGTAAGCGTCCCTTCACAGCCAGGCATGCAGCAACGTTCTTAAATAATACACAACAAAATTTTTACGAGGTTTTTAATGAAAGCGCCTGCAGGGTCCCCTAAACGTACTGGGCACAGACACAATCTACCTATTGCTAGCTCTTATTTAGATCAAACTTCGTTTGACGAGTTTGAGTGCGACATCCTACAGATCGCACGGCTGTTCTTCAAAGCGTTTGATCACCCAGAATCTTTTACATGGGTGAATGCGTTTTATTTTGCGGAGTTAAAGTTTCACGCCCCTTACGGAGCAACGATAGCAAATGCAGTTCTAATGTCGATTAACGCGATGCGTATCGTACGTGGATCTGGCTTCAATTACTTGGATTCAAACTGCCAAACTTGCAAAAAATATATCACTGCTGAAGAAAGGTATTTTATAGGTACGCTTCATAACATTCGCCTGAAAAATCGTTCTGCAGTAAAGATGAATGCAATGCTCTTATGCCAAGGTTCTGCTGACATTAGCTTCACCGAAGCGATGGGGCGTTTGGCTGTGATCACAGGAGACTACGAAGGCAATGCCCTGAAAAATTTTAGGTCAAAATAAAACATTGAGATATCTCATATTTTTTAGGTTATGTGTGTGGTGATAAAGAGCAAAAATGTTTGGAAGAAGTTGAAGTTTTACTATATGTAAATGGTTTCAACACACTGTCTAACTTGCCCCTGCTCCTCTTTTGGAAATTTAAAAGTGTCAAAAAAATAATAGTAGGGCCACGGTAGGGGGTCACTTAACCTAACCAAACTGGCCCAAGGGCGCCAGACCGATAATCCAAGATCATAAGCTTTTATTGTTGATATTGTAAATTCGTAAGCTATTTTTTTGGTTGACTGTTATCCAAGCAAAAATTATGTCAAAGTCCTTGTAGTTTAAAAACGGAAATAAAAAATGTCAAAAAATGAGTATCAGGTTTTTGGATTAAACTCCGACAAAATTTCTATAATATATGGAATACTGTTGGTGGTATTTGCTATATTTGTATCAGCTGCGAGTGGGAGCCGATCATTTACATCTTATATACCAGCTATGCTGGGTCTACCTATTCTAATTTTTGGGTTAGTTGCTTTCGTAGCACCGTCGAAACAAAAACTAGTGATGCATTTAAATGTCATGATTGGTTTAATTATTTTTTTAGGAGGATTAACTGTTATTGGAAGTATAGTTTCAGGCACTCTTTTGACTTCAAACTTCTGGGCAAACCTATCTAAATTATTTTTGAGCATCTCAGGAGGTTTATATTTAACCTTTTGTATAAAATCATTCATTTTTATCCGTAAACAAAAAAAATCAAAAGCCAGTCTTTAAAAACTTATGTAGATACTCGACTTTTTCCTCATGATACTGGAACTCACCAATTACCCCATCTTAAGATACTGCCTAGCGACTGACCTGCGCCTCAAGTTTCCTCCAGCTTTGTTCGGCTATCAGTCGCCACCTCGCCCACGCAAGTAATTATTTATTAAACACTTTCTGAATGTTAACCTACGTAAGCTGCGAAGCTAATTTTATCATTCTATGGATCGGAAACTTCTTGCGAAGTGTTAAATGAAATTACACCAAGAGACGCCAAATGCAGTCGGAACTCTTGATAATTGAGGCGGTGGCTTTGAAATGTGCTACTTTTCTAAAAACTTGAAATTGCGTTAGTATGATTTTATTATAGAAGTACATTTGGGCTTTCCGAGCCATAGCCTTCTGGATACGCTTTGACTGTACATTATTAGAACAGGGTTGTTCCACAGACGAGTTTTGTTGTGATAGCAATACAGGAAAAGCGATAATGGTAGAGCCTGAAACATTTATATTCCTAACCGGTTTGGCAATAAATAACAGAAAAGCTTGGATGGATCAGCACAGATCTGAGCGTGATGATGCCCTACGAAATTTTACTGGAATAGCAACAACGTTACACGATTATGCTCATCGTTTTGATTATTTAGTTGCTGATGCGCGGAGTAAACCAAAGCAAAGCTTCACGAGGTTTTTCCAAGAACCACGGGACCGTGTTGGCCGCGCTCTATACCGCGTTGGTGTCGACGTTTTTGCCAATGCAGGTCATTACGAAGAAGCCTTCGGCTATTACCTGCATATCGAGCCCGGAAACTGTCATGCAGGTGCCGGACTTTTCCAACCATCTAAAGACGCGCATATGCGTTTGATTACTCGGCTTATCGATGATCCGCAGGGTCTGAAAGACGTATTGGCTGACCCTGAGTTTAAGAAGGCTTTTCCAGACGGATTGGTAACACGAAAAACCATAGCTAATGTACCAGATGGTCTTAAAAGTAGCAATTTTGTTAGTCCCTATTTAAAAATGGTTGGCCTGGGCTGCCGAAAGAACTTGCCAGACGCGCTTTTACTTGACGACGAAGTAATTGATGTACTGATTGAAGTTTTTCGTCCTGCTAGCCAGCTTGTGCGCTACTTCGAGTAATCGCAAACTAGAAAAATACGCTCAAGCAGATCTTATTAAGCTATTTTACTGATGAACTCTTTCTCATCACAACACTTTTAGCCACAAGAGAACAGAAAAAATTTCTCAACACCAGCATATTTCCACATAAAGAAGAGATTTGTTCAGGAGTCTATCAAACTCAATAACGCTGACCTTCAGCCAAACCCAGTAGTATTTAATTTGACTCATAGCCTTTCAGCAAACTAGCCTAAACCCACTAATCTAAATTAGTAATTCTTAAAGTTTTAATAGGAGAGTAATATGCCATTTGTTTCCGTATCTCATTGGACATCAACTGAAATAACCGATGAAATGATCGCAACAGCGAACGAGAAGTTTATACCTTTAATTATTGCTGTAGGTGCCAGCGGTGTACAGATGGTACGGACTGGGGAACTAAGCCTATGTGTTGTGACCCAATACCCTGACGCAGCAACGGCTCAAACTGCTCAGGCCAAGATAGCAGAAATTAGGGAACAAGTAGCGAGTGACTTTCCTATGACAATGGATAGCGCGCATGCAGGATTAGTTACGGGCAGCGCATAAAGATAACTATCCCTTAGAAAATTGGAGGTTGGGGGGCAATCTAATGATCGCTTTGTCCCCCGATGGAAACTAACGCCTCCGTGGGAATTAGCTGTGTCGTTGACCGGCAGTCAAAACGGGGCATATAATTTGAAAATAGCGGCTTAGACCCTTTTGATATCTATGCATGTGCTGCAGTCATTGAAGGTGCCGGCGGTTTTGTGACCGACTAGAACGGCAACCCAATTACGTTTGAAATGGCAGGCCATGTTGTTGCCGCTGGTGACAAAGCCCGCCTTGAAGATGCAATACATATCCTGCAAAAATAAATGAAACCAAACACCTTAATGGCGGATGAAATGACCCTAACCAATATGCCCCCGATTCTTCTGGATGAACATGCTATCGCAAAATTACTACCAAAACTGAACATCAAAGCCGAATTGACCGCATTGTTTCGAGCTTTAGGCGAAGGTGATGCTGTCCAGCCTGCACAAACTGTCACGGATTTTCCCACCGGCGCTGGCGATTTCATAACCTATATGGGTGCAATCAAATCCGCAGGCGTCTTTGGCGCAAAGCTTTCACCCTACATCGTAACGGACGCGAAACCAATCATAACAGCTTGGACCACGCTGATGTCAATGCAGACGGGTCAACCACTGGTTTGGTGTGACGCAGCTGCGCTGACAACAGAACGTACTGCGGGCACAACCGCGCTTGCTGTTGATCTACTTGCTCCCCGTTCTGTGCGCCGTCTGGCAATTATAGGCAGCGGGCCCGTTGCACAGGCACATTTGCGCCATGTGGCAACGTTACGTAACTGGGATCAAATCGCGGTCTACTCGCCGAACCTAACGTTGGAACGCGCCACCCAATGGCAAAATTTTGACCATCGTATTCGTATTGCTGCCACGTCGTCCGATTGTTTGGATGCAAGTGATGTGGTCATGTTATGCACGTCGTCAGGCACACCAGTGATCGACCCTGCAGATACGAAAAAACCTTCACTTTTTACCTCAATCAGCACAAACGCTCCGAATGCACATGAGGTACCACCAGCGTTTTTGACCATGTCCCAAGTCTATTGCGATTACCTCGCGACAACGGCCCAAAGCGCCGCCGAAATGCGTTTAGCTGAGCAAAATCATGGGTGGAATGCCGATCAGATAATTGGTGACCTTGCTGGCATTATTTGTGGGTCTTGCGCGCAACCAAGCGCAGACAAACCTGTCTATTTCCGCTCCATCGGGTTAGGACTTGAAGACATAGCGATGGCTTATGGAATCTGGAAGCTAGCGCAATCCAATGATGAGTGGAAAACAACATGAAAATCAAACCATTCGGTGTAGAAATTTGGATGAACGAATTCGAGGATCATTGCGAATTCAATCTGGCCGAAACCTGCGTTGCCTCACTGACGATTGAACAGCTTTTAGAAATGTCCGGTAAGAATGACAGTGTAATGTCAGACCTGTTGCCAATGAAAATGACTTACGGTGCCATCCAAGGCTCTGATCGGTTGCGTGATGCAATCTGCACGATGTACGCCAAGCAAACGCGCGAAAATATCGTCGTCACCCACGGAGCAATTGGCGCCAACGCATTGGTACACGAAACTCTAGTTGAGCAGGGCGATCACGTCATCTCCGTACGCCCAACTTATCAGCAGCATTATTCGATCCCCGAAAGCTATGGCGCAGAAGTCGAAATTTTACATTTGCGCCCCGAGAACGGTTTTTTACCTGACTTGCAAGAATTTGCAGCCATGGTGCGCCCAAAAACTAAGCTCATAGTTTTAAACAACCCAAACAACCCTACCGGTTCCCTGATGGAGGCAGGTTTTCTGGACCAATTCATTGACATCGCCAGAGGATCAGACGCCTATATTCTGTGCGATGAGGTCTACCGAGGAACAAATCAGACTGGCGACGGCTTTGCCCCAGCCATGGCGGATATCTACAAAAAAGGTATCAGCGTTGCGGGTATGTCCAAGACTTTTTCTTTGGCTGGACTTCGGCTTGGCTGGATCGCAGGGCCACCAGAGGTATTAGAGGCTGTATCAATTCACCGGGATTACAACACCATAAGCGTTGGAATGTTAGACGACTATTTCGCTGCTATGGCGCTAGAAGCCAAGGATAAGATACTTGAACGCACCCATCGGATCACACGTCAAAATCTAGAGGTTTTGGATGCTTGGGTCGCCGGCGAACCATCGATTTCCTACATAAAACCCAAAGCAGGCACTACGGCCTTATTGAAATACGATTTTGACATGCCGTCGCGTGATTTCTGCATTCAGCTTTTGGAGAACAAAGGCGTAATGTTCACCCCCGGCTCAGTCATGAACATGGAGGGCTGGCTGCGCGTTGGCTATGCGAACGATACTGATATCTTACGTACAGGTTTGGCCCGGGTCAGTGAGTTTTTGGCTAGGTTGCCGGCTAGGAGATGCAATACCGTCTGAACCGTTGGTCTGTACCAACGGTATCATATCAGCGGTGCAGGCGATATTCGTATGCAATTGAACCATAAGTTGAAAAATAGGATAGATAGTGACACCTGATTGGCAAGAGATACTACGAAAAAAATGGGGGATCACTGCAGAACTGACCCAACTACCAGGTGAGTTTGACCTAAATTTTATGGTGCAAACCAATGCTGATGATGGTTATGTGCTCAAGGTTATGCGCGCCGGTTGTGATCCCGATCTTGTTGATATGCAGATTGCTGCCCTAGTCCATATTGCTGAACGCACACCCCAACTTCCGTTTCCCAAAGTCATCCCAAACCTCACCGGTGAACAGATGGTGACCCACAGCGCTCCATCTGGTGAAGAGCGCCTAGTGTGGCTGCTCGAACGCCTGCCAGGCCGTGCCTTTGCACAGGCGTCACCCAAAACATTCGATCTAATCCGCGATTTGGGCGGGACCATTGGTGCTAGTGATTTGGCGTTGGTAGATTTTACCCACCCTGCCCTAACACGCGATTTCAAATGGAATTTGATGCAGGCCCATTGGATCGAACCCAAGATTACCAAAATCCTCACCAGCCCTCGCCGCAAACTTCTTGATCAGATAGTAAAAGAATATCACGCCATTATGGCAGATCTGAAAAATCTACCGGTTCAGGCGATTCACAACGACGTCAATGACTATAATATTCTGGTAGATGGAGCGCTATCAGAACCCCATCATATCTCTGGGCTGATTGATCTGGGCGATATGTGTACAGCACCGCGCCTTTGCAATTTAGCCATTGCCGCCGCCTATCTTGTACTTGATGCGCCCAATCCAGAGCGGCGGCTTGCCGCGCTCCTTGCGGGGTACCACAAGGCCAACCCACTCACTACAACCGAGATCGATCTGCTGTGGCCGCTGTTGCAGATGCGGTTAGCGGTGAGCGTTATAAATTCAACTCTGATGGCTAAGGACAATCCGGGTGACCCCTATGTGGTCATCTCGCAAGCCCCAGCATGGCGATTCATCGAGAATACATCAATTAATTCAGGGTTGCTTCGTGCACGACTACGCGCAGCTTGTGGTTTGCCCGTCACCGATGCCGCCCCGCGCATCAGAGCCTTTTTAGATCGAGAGCGGGGAAATTTCGCCCCCGTGATTGGTGCTGACCTAAGCAATGCCCCAATGGGGGACTTGTCTGTCGAGCATACAGTCTGGCCACAGAACCCATTTTCTCTGGGCCAAGCAGAAGCCGCAAGGATCGGCGAGGAATACGGCCAAGATGGCCAAATCTGGCTTGGCTATTATTTTGAGCCACGTCTAATCTATGCTGAACCAGCATTTAGAACCGGCCCATGGCTAGCTTCTGACAGGCGCACTGTGCATCTGGCCATCGATGCTTTTGCGCCTGCGGGCACCCCGGTTCTGGCACCAATGGACGCAACAGTTCATGTAATCGAAAACCGGACTGGATACCTTGATTATGGTGGTGTGGTCATTTTGGCGCATGACACGCCAGAGGGTGATAGATTTTTTACCCTGTACGGCCATTTAGACCCTATAGTTTGTGATACACTTGAACCTGGTCAACAACTGAAAAAAGGCATGGTATTTTGCACTTTAGGAAATCCCAGGCAAAACGGTGGTTGGGCTCCACATATCCATTTTCAGATGGCGCTAACGCTTGACGGGCTGGGCAATGACTGGCCCGGTGTCGGGGATCCTGATGACAATATTTTGTGGCGTGCTATGTGCCCGAACCCCGCCGCGATGCTGAACCTCTCAGAGGCTAAAACTACATTTGAACCCACAAGCAAGGCTGATGTGCTGACAAGTCGCAAAGCGCATTTTGGCAATAACCTCAAACTCAGCTACACTGACCCGATTATGTTGGTGCGTGGCTGGCAGCATCACTTGTTTGACGAATGGGGGCGTCCCTATCTAGATGCCTACAACAACGTGCCCCATGTGGGTCACGCGCATCCGCGCATCCAAGCGGTTGCAGCAGATCAACTAAGGCGGATCAATTCAAACACCCGCTACTTGCATCCTGCGCAGACGGCCTTTGCAGACAAGCTGTTGTCCAAGCTACCGGACCCACTGGAAGTGTGTTTTTTCGTCAATTCCGGTTCTGAGGCTAATGAATTGGCCTTACGATTGCTCCGCGCATACACTGGAGCCAAGGGCATGGTTACACCCGATCATGGCTACCATGGCAATACAACCGGAGCAATTGACCTGTCTGCCTATAAGTTCAATGCCAAAGGTGGGGTCGGCCCCTCTGATTGGGTTGAACTGATTGAGGTTGCGGACGATTATCGAGGGACTTTCCGCCGAGACGATCCAGATCGTGCGCAAAAATTTGCAGACCTTGCCGATGGTGCAATTGACCGTTTAGTAGCCAAGGACATCGGTGTGGCAGGCTTTATTGCGGAAACGTTTCCGTCTGTTGGTGGTCAGATTATCCCACCAAAGGGCTATCTTCAAGCAATCTATGCCAAAATTCGAGCCGCCGGGGGCCTGTGCGTTGCAGACGAGGTGCAGACTGGGCTAGGACGGTTAGGCGACTATTATTTTGGCTTTGAGCAACAAAAGATTGTGCCAGACATTGTGGTCTTGGGCAAACCTTTGGGTAACGGGCATCCGATTGGGGCGGTTATCACCACACGGGCTATCGCCAATAGATTTGCCAAGGGCCCAGAGTTTTTTTCGACGTTTGGCGGTTCCACCTTATCATGCCGTATCGCCAAAGAGGTTTTGGACATCGTAGATGATGAAAATCTCCAAACTAATGCAAAACAACAAGGTGACCGTCTGCTGACTGGTTTGCGGAACTTACAAAAAAAACACGATTGTATTGGCGACGTGCGCGGTATTGGCCTATTTATTGGTGTCGATCTAGTCACCGACCAGACCAGCAGGACCGAAGCGACCGCTCTGGCCACGCATGTCAAAGACCGTATGCGGGCCCATCGTATTTTACTGGGGACCGAAGGGCCAAGGGATAATATTCTGAAAATTCGACCACCTCTAACCATTCGCCCCGATGATGTGGACATGATCATTGCAACGCTGGACAGTATCCTACAGGAGCGGTTTTAAAGTGCCCATGATAGTGGCATACTCTTCAAATTTCATTCCCTAACCTGAAAGAGACCTATGCATGTTCGACCTCAATAAATCACAGATTAAGGCGTTGTTTGATTTCGACGCCGCCGTTGGTTGCATACAAGACGCTTATATTGCGTCCGCCGAAGGCTATGTGCAGACAGGTGAGGTGGTACATCTGAGCTTTCCCAAGACGAACGGTGACTGTCACATAAAGTCAGGGTACATTGCAGACACCACTAGCTACGTGATCAAGATAGCGTCTGGCTTTTATAACAATCCTTCAAAAGGGTTACCGTCATCAAACGGTATGATGCTCGCTTTTTCTGCAGCAACCGGTGAGCCCCTAGCTATTTTGCGGGACGAAGGCTGGTTAACAGATATGCGTACAGCTATTGGTGGCGCATTGGCCACACGCGCTTTAGCCCGTTTGGATGCAACACAGGTGTTGATCATCGGCGCGGGCATTCAGGCAAGGTTTCAGGCCACTTGCCTCGCAAAATTGATGCCAGAACGGACATTGGGTTTTCATATATGGGGGCGCAACGCATCTGCTGCTCAAGCACTCACCACTGACCTAAATGACACCGGTCATAGCGCTACAGCAGCGTTAGACTTAGATGCAGCACTCGGTATTGCAGACATCATTATCACCACAACGACCGCCACCGAGCCTCTATTTCCCGATGGCTTGGTACGTAGTGGTACCCATATCACCGCAATAGGGGCCGATTGCCCGGGGAAGCAAGAATTACCTACTAATTTGGTTACTGCTGCATCCTTGCGTGTCTGCGACATGGTGCGCCAGTCCCTAAACCACGGGGAATTTCAAACCGCAAGTAGGGCCAATGCAAAACTACAAGTCACAGAGTTGGGCCATATTTTGTCAGGCGCACAGGCCGGACGGATGTTAGAAAGTGACGTCACCGTCGTTGACCTCACGGGGATCGCCGCTCAAGACATCGCAATCACCCAAACCATCATTGACGCCGCTAAGTCCACCAACCGCACTTAAAGGATCTTCCATGAAAATCTCCCCCACCGTACTTGAGCAGGCCGCCCTTTCCGTTGCCGCGCATCGCCGCATCAAACGCTGGCTGACCTTAACACCTTGTATTCCTACACGACTGTCCTTTGAGGATGATACGGGCCTTGTTTTCAAAGCTGAAAATTTTCAGAAAACTGGATCATTTAAGTTTCGTGGTGCATTATCCAAGCTGACGTCACTTTCGACAGAGGTGCCCGCGATTACGGCATCCTCAGGCAACCACGGCCTGGCGCTTGCCACGGCGGCGCAGATGACCGGCCATGAACTAACCGTAGTACTCCCAGAAACTGTTGCGCTGGAAAAACTATCACGCATTCAAGCACTTGGCGTTGAAACGATTCTGCATTCCAATGATTCTGGCTTGGCCGAACAGCACGCGCAATTGTTAGCCAAGGACCAAGGAAAAATTTATGTCTCACCATACAACGATCCACAGGTCATCGCAGGACAGGGCACCATTGCATTGGAACTACTCGAACAGCTACCGCGCCTTGATGTTGTCTATGTCTCAATTGGCGGTGGCGGCTTAATTTCGGGAATTGGCGCAGTGCTCAAGGCGTTTTCGCCAGCCACCCGCGTTGTTGGTGTTAGTGCAATAAATTCGGCGGCTATGGCAGCTAGTATCAGGGCTGGGCATAATATTGAGGTCACACATTTCGATACACTGGCAGACGGCTGCGCAGGTGGTGTGGACGCTAGATCAATCACACTGCCACTCGGCATCGAGGTCATTGATGAATTGATAGATTGTTCCGAAGATCAGATCGCAGACGGGTTGCGGCACTTAGCCTGGACAGAAAAAATGCTCGTCGAAGGATCAGCTGGATTAGCACAGGCCGCCTGGCAGGTTGATGAATCAAACCGTATAGGCAAAATAAGCGCAGTGATCTTGTGTGGTGCTAATTTTGACCAAGACCGGATAGCTCCAGTTATTGGCTCACTAAAATAAGTCTGGCTCGGAGAGCAGGCACAGATATATCTGCAGGCAAATGAAGGCATAGGGACTTTGCGGGGGGTGCTGTGAAGGGAACGAGGAAGTCAAACCAAGCCCCTCCTTAGCATAAGCGATATTTAACTGTACCCCTGAGACTCGGGGTGATTTAGCCTAATGAAGAATGTGTTGTTATCACGCAGGGCTACAAACCGCTTGGTCCGTCTCAATTAGTACAATCTGACGTTATCAAGAGTAGTTAGTGCTTTTCTTCATTAGGTAATATTACTCACCCAAGACCAGAAGCTTCCAGATGGCTTGCAAAATACTCATGAAAAAACGGTAATCCTTCAGCAAGTTTTAAAAACTCATCGCGAGTTAAACCTAAAACTTTTGTATCATTCACAGCAACTACGGTGGCAATTCTGCTGCTTGCCCCTATCAATAAACGCTCACCAAAATGCTCACCTACCCCTAGAGTACGAGAGGTTTCTTTCCCTGTATTCGGATCAGTACCTGTTATCCGGACGCGTCCAGATATAATTGTATAAAACACATCCGCACGAGCGCCAGTTTCATATATTCGATCGCCCGCGTGGTAGAGCAGATAGCGTGCCCCTTGCTGCCTCTCAGAATTGATTTGCACAACCGAGCGCCGTGAGAACCAATCCATCAACCAGTTCCAAAGGACGGAGATTCGCGTCTGCATTCCTGGCAAAAACGAAATATAATAAACTCGCCAGAGCAGCCAAGCGGTTCGGCCAGTTAATTTTATACCAAAAACTTCAGCGACACCTCGCCCCGCTCCAAGCGAAGCTAAAGATCCCTTAGAGGTATATTTAAATTCCTTTAAAGGCTCATTGCTAATTTCCGCTTTGATGTTCAACGCTATTTGCTTTGCCTCCCGCACGGCAAATTGCGCAGTTGGTGGGGCAAAATCATCCCGTTGGCTGGCGTCTTCTTTCATTGGGATCAGAGCGCAATCACCAATAGACCAGATATTCTGATACCCCTGTACACGGAGGTTACGGTCAACCCTAATACGCCCATGTTGAAAAGGTAACGGCATTTTTGATACAGCTGAAGATGGCGCGTTACCGATTGTTGCAACAATGGTCCGGGTATCGATAATCTCGTTTGTAGTTGTGACAAGCTGCGTGCCAGTACATTTTGCAACGCCGACACCCAACTGAATTTCAATTCCCCGGTCAGTAAGATTTTTTTGTGCGTATACTGCTAAACTTTCCGGCATTTCATTCAAGACACGGTTGGAAAATTCCAAAACAACAACCCGTATTTCTGAACTTTGTATATTAGGATAATAGCAAAGAGATCGATCAATTAACTCCTTGATTTCACCAACAGTTTCAATACCTGAAAAACCTCCACCGATAATAGTAAACGTAAGCGCGCCTTTTTTAACTTCAGGTAAGCGGGTTATATCAGCATGTTCTAGCCGCTCAATTACATGTGCGCGCAAACGGCGGGCATCGCTGAGGCTTTTCATTGTGAACGCGTGTTCATTCAATCCCGGCGTACGTGATAGATCGCTTCCAGATCCCAACGCTATTATCAAGTGGTCGTAACTTAATATTGTTGGACGTCGTTGGACCCCTTGAAATACAGTAACTGTCTTAGTCTTTGGATCAATGCTATCGATCTCAGCCTTACGCATTGAGATGCCCCGTGTTAGAAAACGTAGAGGCGAAACCGCATTTACTGCTGATACAGCGCCACCGGCAACTTCCGGTAAAAGCGGTTGAAACACAAAATAGTTTTCACGATTAACAATCTCTATGTCAACGACTTTCCCCATCTCGCGTTGAATATTGCGAGCTGCGTATAGCCCAGCGAAACCACCCCCCAAGATTAAAACACGATGCCCCATGAACAATGACCTTTTTACTTAAATTTACTAAAGACCTTGGTCTGATTTCAAACCAGTATCTCACCTAACATGAAGTACAATGCAAGTGTCGTATTTTGATAAATTCAGCGGTGCCAAGGTCACAGAGCTTAGGTTGCTTAGACCGTGCCGTGCCCCTCGTCTAAGGGCTCAGGCCCATCAACCAGTGCCCGCAGATCCTAGGCCATGTACGTCCACACTTGGCCTTTTAATGTTAGATTATTAGTTTCATTGAGATTGGCTTTTGTTAAAGTCCACATTTCCATCTAAGTATTAAATTAAATAATTACCAAGGTTTTATAGTGGTTCTTGTTAGTCAGACAGGTCCAATGCGACCATACGAATGGTACTGGAATCAGTTTTAGAATTAATCGGCTGCGTCCATGCTAAATAAATTACGTCACCACTGCGCGCCAATTTTGGAAAATTGAAGGAGCCAGCCGCCACGTGCTCAGTGATGGTTTGCCGAACCACACATCCATCATTCTTTGTGGCACGACACAGCATGAGCACTTCACCATCACTGGTCCATTCCACCCAGGAAATTAGCGCTTCACCCGTTGCCAGCATCAACGTGTCTACACGGCCAACACCTTCGCCGTTATCCACTTGAAATGCCGATCCAAACGTAGCCCCAGAATCTTCTGAAAACGCAACTTTGATTGTGGGGATATTATCCGCACCGGTGAACCAAGCTACGACAGCCTCAGTTGCTTGCGCATCGATTGCTGGGCCATTTACAGGGCACCCAGAAATTTCCCAGCCGTCTGCATGGACATTTACAGGATCAGACCAAATGCCATTGTGACGTCGAACAATTGAAATATCGCGAATTTCCCCGACAGTACGATCACGGTAGGCTATCAGGACAGTTCCATTCCCCGTAATGGCTGCGCTAGTCTGACAACAAGAACATGTACGCAAATCAAGCGGTATGTCTTTACCAAGGGTCCCGTCCTTGCCAATCGTCGTACTGCGTAATTGTACAGCGTTACCAAAACCATCCCCAGCAGCTTTGCTATTATACTCTCGCGCATCCAGCCAGACAGCAATCATTTCATCCTTTGCCGTGGGTAACAGCGTTAAAAACCCATGCTGTCGCCTTGAGCGATCATCATGTGGTATAATTGTACGACCCCAATTTTTGCCTGCATCAGAAGATAAAGCAATATTAATATCATAAGCATAAGAAAGATCTGCATTTTCTTGCAGCCAACTGACCGCAAGTGTCCCGTCATTAAAGGCTCCAACAGTTGGAAAGTCAGCCCAATTTACGAACAGACTGTTTGATGTAGTTATGGTAACCGGCCTTGACCAGTTTCCGCCCTGAAGCGTTGCCATCTTAACTGCAAAACCTGTTCCATCAGGTTCGGTCCACGACATAATCATGCTCCCATCCGCAATCCCAAATAATGCAGGCTCCATAGCGTTTATTCCAACTGGAGTAGCGATCTCCGAGACATGATCAAAGACTTGCGCCCTCAGAAATTTTGGAAAAAATATAAGGAAACATAAGAACAGCCTTAGCATGGGATCTTGTTCGCGTGAGACAGTGAAACCATTAAGCTCTACTCCGATAAAATCATAAGCGTAGCTACCCATTTCAGGTGGCAGAGCCATAGAAAGCATTCCACTAATAGAACCCTCTTGCTTTCATATTGCTCGTATCGAAGGCTCTGATCAACCCTTTTAGCTACCGTATTAATAGCTTAAGTTGGTCGATGAGTTCAGCCAGACAAGAGCACTTGAGGCGTGTAGGGTAACATTGTTGCCTGATCCGACGAAAAGATACTCCCCATGAACATTTGATTGAACTAAAGCCCTCATTCATCACGCCACAACCACGCAGTTTCCTACTGGCATTCTAGCCGCCTTGGCTAACCTAGAACCTTCCACATAGCCTACATGGCTAAGGTATGTCCTAGCCACTCCCTCTTCAGATACGGCCTCGCAACCAATAAAATTAGCATTAGACCGTAGCACAGATGCCTCAGCGCAGCTTTGGAATAGATTTTTCTCTTT
>CESU01107084.1_pt1 | contig 16140 bp, 14 predicted proteins | sample 531141 | NCBI WGS metagenome assembly CESU01 (sample SAMEA2621401, study PRJEB7988) | marine metagenome | isolation source: saline water (ENVO:00002010), including
TTTTAAATAATGATTAAAAATATTGTTCTTGGGGGAGGTTGTTTTTGGTGTACTGAAGCAATTTTTAATAAAACCATAGGAGTTGAAAAGGTATTACCTGGATATATGGGTGGGAAAACTTTAAACCCCACATACAGGGATATTTGTACTGGATTAACTGGTCATGCAGAGGTTATTAGCATAGATTACGATTTAAAAAAAATCAATTTGGAAAATATTTTAGAAATCTTCTTTTCTACTCATGATCCAACAACTCTTAATAGGCAAGGTAATGACATGGGGACTCAATATAGATCTTCAATATTTACAGATAATAAAGAAGAAATTGAAATGATTTTTAATTTTATTAAAGCTCTAGATAAGTCTAAGGAGTTTAAAGATAAAGTAGTTACTACTATTGAAAATAAAACTACTTTTTATGTAGCCGAAAATTATCATCATGATTATTTTGAAAATAATAAAAATGTTCCTTACTGTTCAGTTGTTATATCTCCTAAATTAGAAAAGTTTAAAAAAAATAAAAGTAAGTTCTTAAATTAAACTAGTTTTTGAATAACATTCCGAAAGAAAGCCAATTCATCATTTTTTTTGACATTTTCATGGATATATTAAAAAAGAAATTAAAAACAAACGTATCTTTTTTAAATGTCAAAACACTTACAATAGCACCAAAAATAAAACCAAACAATACCAATAAAACTTGATATACAGGAAATATAATTAAAAGCCTTAATGGCCAATAAATTATTCCTGGAAGATCATCAATTGGTAAAAGAGACACAATAGGTCCTGATATTTTTGCAGCAACACTTCCAGTTACTCCAAAAACAATAAATACTATTATCATTTGAAAAGGAGTAGAAATACCCCATTTTTCCTTTAACTTTTTAAGCATAATCTAATTTAAAATATTAGAAATTTGGTCAGCTAGTTCTTTTCCAATTCTGTCTTGAGCTTCATTAGTTGCAGCGCCAATGTGAGGACTTAATGAAATATTAGGATGCATTAATAATTTAATTTTAGGTTTTGGTTCATTTTCAAAAGTATCTAATCCTGCAAAAGAAACTTTTCCAGAATCAAGTGCAGAAATAAGCTCTAATTCATTAATTACACCTCCTCTGGCAGCATTTATTATACCAACTCTATCTTTCATTAATTCAAATTGTTTTTTATCTATTATAAACTCGTTTTGAGCAGGAACATGTAGAGTGATAAAGTCAGAATTTTTCAACAGGTCATCAAATTTTGAAATTTGAATTTTAAAATTTAAAGATTTGTTTCCTGAAAAATTTAGTGTGAGTGAGGCTTCTTTAAAGAATTTATCATAAGCCAGAACATTCATTCCTATTCCAAGGGCTATTTTAGCAGTTTCCCTTCCAATTCTTCCAAAACCAATAATACCTAAAGTTTTTCCTCTTAGTTCAATTCCTTTTGCATAAGCTTTTTTAAGTCCTTTGAAATTACTATCTCCCTCAAGAGGCATGTTTCTGTTAGATTCATGTAAAAATCGAACTCCGCTATATAAATGAGCAAAAACAAGTTCAGCAACAGAAGATGATGAAGCAGCAGGTGTATTTATTACACTAATTCCTTTGTTTTTAGCGTATTCTACATCAATATTGTCCATTCCGACCCCACCTCTTCCGATAATTTTGAGGCTAGGACACTGATCAATTAAGTTTTTTCTTACAACAGTAGCACTTCTAACTAAAAGGACTACAATATTTTCAGATTGTATATGAGATATAAGCTGTTCTTGCGAAACTGTTATAGTAGAAATATCAAAACCAGCAGCTATTAATGCATCTTTTCCACTTTCAGAAATACCATCATTTGCTAAAACTTTTATCATAATTAAATTTTAAATTTTATTTTTTAATTCCTTCATAACCTCAACTAAAACATTAACTGATGAAATATCTAACGCATTATATATGGAAGCTCTATATCCTCCAACAGATCTGTGACCATTTACTCCGCTTATGTTGGCATCCTGACACATTTTATCAAAAATATCTTTATGATTTGAGTTTTTTAGATTAAAAGTTGCATTCATTTCGCTTCGATCTTCTTTAGCAGCAAAACCTTGAAAAAGTTCATTTGAGTCTATTTCATTATATATTAAATTTGCCTTTTGATAATTTTTAGTTTCAATAGCATTTATCCCTCCATTTTCTTTTAACCAATTTAAAGTTAGCATGCATGTATAAACCGCAAACACTGGTGGAGTATTAAACATACTTTCATTATCAATATGAATTTGGTAATCAAGCATTGAGGGTATTAATCTTTTAACTTTTCCAAGAATATTTTCTTTAACAATAACTAGAGTAGTTCCAGCTGCACCCATATTTTTTTGAGCACCTGCATAAATCAAACTAAATTTAGAAAAATCAATATTTTTAGAAAATATATCAGAGCTCATATCAGCAACCAACGGCACATCTGTTTCAGGAAGATTTTTTATTTGAGTCCCAAATATTGTATTGTTCGTAGTTAAATGAACGTAATCTAGTGAATTATCAATATTAAAATTTTTTGGTATATAATTAAAGTTTTGGTCTTTAGAAGAGGCTAATTCGATAACTTCACCAAATAACCTAGCTTCTTTAATTGCTTTTGTTGACCATGATCCAGTATTTAGATAACCAGCTTTATTATTTAATAAATTATAGGCAGTCATTAAAAACTGAAGACTTGCTCCACCTTGAAGAAAAATAGCTTTATATCCTTGGTTTTCTAAATTTAATAATTCTAAAGAGAGAGTCGTTGCTTTGTTCATTATTTCAACAAAATCCTTACTTCTATGTGAAATTTCTATTAAAGATAATTCGGAATCATTAAAATTAAGGACCGATTCTGAAGCTTTTTTCATAACCTCCTTAGGAAGTACGCTAGGACCAGCACTGAAATTGTGTATTTTCATATTATTTTTAAAAACTTGCAAATTAGTTAAATGATAAATAAGTTTTTTTATTTTTTTTAATAAGATATCATCATATTTTCAACAAAAAATTTAATGTATTTACATTATCTGCATAATCATCAATTTTGGGTTTTTGACTTTCTCCAAAAGAAATAGTATTTGGAATGTTTATGTTACTAACTATACATTGTAAAGAGTTTTTTTTTAATTCAATATATTTTTCTATTTCAGTATGTGAATTGTATTTTTCATAAAACAAACAAGCTATTGGAGATCCAAGCTTTTTATCCTCTTTCAGCATAAAGAAACCGTTTTCTATAAATTTTTGTTCGCTCATTAAATAGACAGTTTTGTTGTAATCATAATTATTTGCATATCTGTTATGATTTATTATATCTCTAAATTTATATACTGCGCCAAACAACAAGTCAAAATTATAATTATTTGGAACAAATATTTTGGAAACACTTCTACAGCCCATTCCAAAATAATTAAAAATATCTTCTGCTAAACCACTTAAATCTTTTTTAGTTTCATTACCATCTAAAATTGCTATTGAATGTCTGTTCTTACGTAAAAGTTTAGGGTAGTTTTTAAAATAATATTCGAAATATTTAAATGAGGTATTACTACCTGTAGCTATAACTCCATCAAAGTTCTTTAATGGTTGATCTGTAAAATCAATCTTATTTTTGTGTCCAGGTAATATAAAATCTATAAAATCTACTATTAGAGGCATAAGAACTTTATCATCTGATGATAATTTTATTAAACAGTTGTAATTTAGTAAAGTAGCACAAATAAAATCATGAAAACCTACAAGTGGAAGGTTTCCAGCCATGATTATAGCGACAGTTTTATTAGAACAGTCTTTTGTTCTGTATTTGTAAATCCAAGATGATAGGTTTTTGCTAGTTAATTCATTGCTCCAATTCTTTAAAGATAAAAGGATATTATCCTTAGTAAACCAATTGTTGTATTGGTAAGCAGAAATTATATTTTTATTATATTTTTCTATCCATTTTTTATAAATAGATTTTTTTTTATTTACAGAAATATCTCTAAAAAGATCGCCTAATTTGTGAAATACATTAATTCTTTGCTCTATTGTGCTCACTAAATTTGTTTGGAATTTTAATTCAATTACTTTTGCATGCAAATCTATAGAAAGATCTTGTAAATACCATGGCAATAAGAATAACAGATGAATGTATAAATTGTGGGGCTTGTGAACCTGAGTGTCCTAATACAGCTATTTATGAAGCCTCTTACGAGTGGAAATATTCTGATGGCACAAGTTTATTAGGTGATATAAAATTACCTAGTGGAATGGTAGCTAATGCTGATGTCGAACAAGAACCAGTTTCTGATGAATTTTATTTTATTGCTACAAATAAATGTACGGAATGTGTAGGTTTTCATGATGAACCTCAATGTGCTGCAGTATGCCCTGTAGATTGTTGTATTTCTGATGAGGATAATGTTGAGACGGAGGATATTCTTCTTGGAAAACAAAAATTTATGCACCCTGAAAATTAATATATGAAAGCTGGAATAGTTGGTCTCCCTAATGTAGGTAAATCTACCCTTTTTAATTGTTTGTCTAATGCCAAAGCTCAAAGTGCAAATTTCCCCTTTTGCACAATAGAACCAAACATAGGAATAATTAATGTTCCGGATAAAAGACTTGAAAAACTTGAAGAACTTGTAATCCCAGAAAAAGTCATTCCTGCTACAGTGGAGATAGTTGATATAGCAGGACTAGTAAAAGGTGCTAGTAAAGGAGAAGGATTAGGAAATCAATTTTTAGCAAATATTAGAGAGACCGATGCAATCTTACATGTTTTAAGATGTTTTGATGACGACAATATAGTTCATGTAGAAGGCTCTGTTGATCCTGTTAGAGATAAAGAAATAATAGATCTAGAATTACAGTTAAAAGATTTAGAAACAGTAGAAAAAAGACTAGAAAAGATCAATAGACTTGTTAAAACAGGAAACAAAGATGCTATTAAAGAATCAAGTATTCTAAATAAAATTATTGATCATTTGCATTCCTTTAATCCTGTGAGAAGTTTAGACTTTTCAAAAGATGATATAGAATTTGTTGATTCAATACAACTTATAACAAATAAACCAGTTTTATATGTTTGTAATGTTGATGAATCTTCAGCCGTTAATGGAAATAATCATGTTGACAATTTAAAGATTTCTTTAAAAAAAGAGAATGCTGAGGTTATGATTTTGGCAGTTGGTACAGAAGCAGATATTAATGAATTGGATAGTTATGATGATAGGCAAGCCTTTTTGTTGGATATTGGCTTATCAGAGCCTGGATCTTCCAAATTGATTAAAAAAGCTTATACTTTATTAAATCTTCAAACTTATTTTACTGCTGGTGTAAAAGAAGTTAGAGCATGGACTATTGATAAAGGAATGACTGCTCCCAAAGCAGCTGGTGTAATTCATACTGATTTTGAAAAAGGTTTTATTAGAGCGGAAGTTATTTCCTATAACAATTATGTTAAGTATGGAAGTGAATCTAAAGCTAGAGATGCAGGTAAATTAAATATTGAAGGAAAGGAATATATTTTAGCTGATGGAGATGTTATGCATTTCAGATTTAATGTATAAAAAGATTTCAACAACCACCTTTCTTTATTGTTAATTAATTTATTAACACACCATTTCATATTTTTTACTGAAGCACTATCTTAGCTTTTTAACTTATTCATGGCACTTTCATCGAATTATACTGAAGAAAATATTAGATCATTAGACTGGAAGGAGCACATTAGAATGCGACCAGGAATGTATATTGGTAAGTTAGGAGATGGTTCTTCCCCTGATGACGGAATCTATATTTTACTAAAGGAGGTTCTAGATAATTCTATTGATGAATTTGTTATGGGCGCTGGAAAAACTATTGAAATTTCTATATCAGAAAATGGAGTTTCGGTGAGGGATTATGGTAGAGGAATTCCATTGGGTAAAGTCGTAGATGTTGTGTCAAAAATGAATACTGGTGGTAAATATGATACTAGGGCCTTTAAAAAATCTGTTGGTCTTAATGGGGTTGGTACAAAAGCAGTTAATGCATTGTCATCAGTTTTCAAAGTAGAATCTTGTAGAGAGGGTAAATTAAAGTCAGTTGTTTTTAAACAAGGTAACCTAATTGATGATATGCCATTGGAAGAAAGTTCCAGAAGAAAAGGAACTAAAGTTTTGTTTAAACCAGACAATTCTATTTTTAAACATTTTAAGTATAGAGCAGAATATGTTTCTAAAATGCTCAAGTATTACGTTTATTTAAACCCTGGCTTGACTATTGTCTTTAATGGTGATAAGTTTTTTTCTGATAATGGTTTAAAAGATCTTTTAGAAGACAATAATGATATTGAAAAGCTTTTATATCCAATTATTCACTTAAAAGGTAATGATATAGAGGTAGCTTTAACGCATAGCAAAATACAATATAGTGAAGAATATTATTCCTTTGTTAATGGCCAACATACAACCCAAGGTGGAACCCATCAATCTGCGTTTAGAGAGTCTTTAGTTAAAACAATTAGAGATTTTTATGGAAAACAATACGATTCGTCTGATATTAGAAAATCAATTATTGCTGCAATAAGTATAAAAGTAATGGAGCCAGTTTTTGAATCACAAACAAAAACAAAATTAGGTTCAACTGAAATGGGAGGAAAGTTGCCAACAGTAAGATCTCATATTAATGAATTTGTTGGTAAATATCTAGACAACTTCCTGCATAAGAATCCAGAATCAGCAGAAAAGATTCAAAAGAAAATTGTTCAAGCTGAAAAAGAAAGGAAAGAGCTTTCTGGGATTAGAAAGCTTGCTAGAGAGAGAGCTAAAAAATCTAGCCTACATAATAAAAAATTAAGAGACTGCAGGGTTCATTTAAACGATATGAACAAAGAAAATAGATTGGACTCCACTCTTTTTATCACTGAAGGAGATTCTGCAAGTGGATCCATAACTAAATCTAGAAATGTAAATACTCAGGCAGTTTTTAGCTTAAGGGGGAAGCCTCTTAATTGTTATTCGATGACAAAAAAAATTGTTTATGAAAATGAAGAGTTTAATTTACTCCAAGCAGCTCTAAATATTGAAGAAAGCATTGAGTATTTGAGATATAATAATATTGTAATTGCAACCGATGCAGATGTGGATGGAATGCATATTAGATTGCTATTGATTACCTTTTTTTTACAATTTTTTCCAGAATTAATTAAAGAAGGTCACTTGTATATTTTACAAACACCCTTATTTAGAGTAAGAAATAAAAAAGAAACTATTTATTGTTATTCAGAAAAAGAAAGAATGAATGCTGTAATTAAGCTAGGTAATAAACCTGAAATAACCAGATTTAAAGGTTTGGGAGAGATTTCTCCCAATGAGTTTAAACATTTTATTGGTGAAAGTATTAGATTAGATCCTGTGATGCTTGATGAGAATTTTAGTATTGAAGATCTATTATCATTTTACATGGGCAAAAACACACCTGACAGACAAAAGTTTATAATAGAAAATCTAAAGGTAGAACTAGATAGAATAGATTTATAAATGGAAGAACATATAAATTCAGATGATCTAAATAAGGAAGAATTGGATGATTCTTTGATCAGGGTCTCTGGAATGTATAAAGATTGGTTTTTAGATTACGCTTCGTATGTAATACTAGAACGAGCTGTTCCTTCAATAGAAGATGGTTTTAAACCTGTTCAAAGAAGAATTCTTCATTCAATGAAAGATTTAGATGACGGGCGTTTTAATAAAGTTGCAAATATTGTTGGCCATACAATGCAATATCACCCTCACGGTGATGCTAGTATTGCAGATGCAATGGTTCAAATAGGTCAAAAAGAACTTTTAATAGAAACACAAGGTAATTGGGGAAATATATTAACTGGAGATCGGTCAGCAGCGTCCAGATACATTGAGGCAAGACTCTCAAAATTTGCTTTAGAGGTTGTTTTTAGTCCAAAAATAACAAAATGGCAAGCATCCTATGACGGAAGAAGAAAAGAACCTATTAATTTACCAGTTAAATTTCCATTATTACTTGCACAAGGTGGAGAAGGAATAGCTGTTGGATTATCCACTAAAATTCTTCCACACAACTTTATTGAGCTAATTGATGCATCTATAAAATGTTTAAAGGGGCAAAAATTTATTATTTATCCTGACTTTCCGACATCTGGAATCATGGATGTAAGTAATTATAACGATGGTCTTAGGGGTGGAAGGATAAAAGTAAGAGCAAGAATTAATCAGCTAAATAAAAATACTCTGGTTATAAGTCAAATTCCTTTTTCTACTACCACTTCTTCACTTATTGATTCTATTGTCAAGGCAAATGATAATGGAAAAATTAAAATAAAGAAAATTGAAGATAATACTGCTAATGACGTAGAAGTTTTAGTTCATTTACCCACTGGTGTTTCACCCGACAAAACTATTGACGGTTTGTTTGCTTTTACTTCTTGTGAAACCTCAATTTCACCATTAGGGTGCGTAATTGAAGATAATAAGCCGTTATTTATCGGTGTTTCAGAAATTTTAAAAAAATCAACTGTACACACAAGAGAATTATTAAAGCTAGAGTTAGAGTTTAAGAAGGGGGATTATGAAAACCAATGGCATTATGCTTCTTTAGAAAGGATTTTTATTGAAAACAGAATATATCGTAATATAGAAGATGTTGAGACATGGGACGGGGTAATTAAAGCAATTTTTGAAGGTTTACTACCTTTTATAAACAAATTAAAAAGAAAAGTTGTTGATGAAGATGTTGTAAGGTTGACAGAAATAAAAATTAAAAGAATTTCTAAATTCGATATTGATAAAGCACAATTAAAAATAGAGTCTATTGAGTCAGAGTTAGAGGAGATAAATCATAATTTAAATAATCTAACAGATTTTGCTATTAAATATTTTAAAAATTTAAAATCTGTATATGGCAAAGATAAAAATAGAAAAACTGAGATTAGGATTTTTGCTGATGTAGATGCTAAAAAAGTAGTAGTCAAAAATTCTAAACTTTATGTTAATAGAGAAGAAGGTTTTATCGGTACATCCATTAGAAGAGATGAGTTTGTCGAAGAATGTTCAGATATAGATGATATCATTGCCTTTACTGAGGAAGGTAAAATGATGGTTAGTAAAGTAGATTCAAAAAAATTTATTGCTAAAAATATTAATCATATAGCTGTTTTTAAAAAGAAGGATAAAAGAACAGTTTACAACATGATATATAGAGATGGAAAAAAGGGGACATCCTACATAAAAAGATTTAGTGTTACAGGAATTACTAGAGATAAAATGTATGATTTAACAAGGGAAACAGAAGGTTCTAAAGTTCTTTATTTTTCAGCTAATCCAAATGGCGAGGCAGAAATTGTCAATATTATTCTTAGACAATCTGGATCAATTAAAAAATTAAAATGGGAATTGGATTTTGCTGATTTAGAGGTAAAAGGAAGGGGGTCAAAAGGAAATATAGTTACAAAATACACAGTAAATAAAATAGAGTTTAAAGAAAAGGGTTTATCTACCTTAAAGCCTAGAAAAATTTGGTTTGATGAGACTATTCAGAGACTTAATGTGGATAATAGAGGAGAGCTTCTTGGAGAGTTTAAAGGTGATGATTCCTTATTAATTGTTCAACAAAATGGTATTTTAAAGACTGTTAAGCCTGATTTAAACATGCATTTTCCAGAGGATATGATCATTCTAGAAAAATGGATTTCAAAAAAACCTTTGTCTGTAATTTATTTTGATAATAATAAAGAGCGATATTTTGTTAAACGTTTTCTTGCCGGAAACCAGAAGGTAGATCAGCAATTTATCCCAAATGATTACAAAGTCCAATTAGAGATAGTTTCATCTGATTGGAAGCCAGTAGTAGAGATAAGTTTTTCAAAAACATCAAAAGGTCAAAAAGAAAACTTAATTCAAAATATTGAAGAGTTAATTTCTGTAAAGGGAATCAAAGCATTAGGAAACCAATTGACTTCGTTAAAGGTTAAAAATATCAATTTACTAGATCCCATTCCTTATTTTGAACCTGAAAAAACACCAATTATGGATTTAGAAGTCAAAGACGAAGAAAATATTGGAAGTGAAACAATAGAAGATAAAAAATTAGAAACCAATCAAGAAGGACAGACAGAAATAGAATTTTAATTATCAAATTTAATTAATGTTTGATCACTAATTTTTTTTGCTTTTCCTCTTTTTCTGTTTTCAACATCTCCAACGAAAGAATATTCAAAAATATATTGATCTTTAGAAGTGCTAAGAATCTTCATTTGTATGGATTTTTCTTCGGATAAATCTTTAGGAATTATTTTTTTTAAAATACACTCACATTCTGAAACCCAATTTACATAGGAAGAATCTATTTTATTGTTAAAATAGTCAACTTCAATATCAATAGTTCTCGTGAAATATGTTTTTATGGTAATACCTTCAGTATTAATAGATTCAAATTCAAAAGTTCCAGTCTGAAAATTTTCGCAGTTTCTTTCTTGATTATAACATGAAAAAAATAGAAAGAGTATTATTAAGTAATGTGATTTCATAATCAAAGATAATTCAATTTTTATATACTTTAAAGGAGTTATCCTTGTAAAAAAAGACAATTTCTTTTAATTGTTTTTCATTAGAACTAGATTTTATAATATTCTTTTCATTTGAAGCAGTAGGAGGTGAGATGTTTTTTGATATTATTAATTCATCAGATTTTTTTCCGTGAATAAGCCAGTCTAATGAAATGTCTTTAAAAGTAGTAGAAATTTTTATAATAAAGTCTAGACTAGGTTTGTTTCTTCCGCTTAATACATGCGAAACACTTGATCTTTGTACTCCAATTTTTTCTGCAAATTGTGATGCAGATAAACTCTTGTTGTCAAGTAATTCTAACAATCTAATTGTAAAATTTTCCATGTATACATTTGTAAAATTAATAATTTTATTTCAGTATTAAAAGAATTAATTACTCTATTTTTATTAAAGTTACACTTTAAGTAGCGAATACAATTAACTTAAAAAGAGGTATTTATATATTATTTTAATAACTTTGTTTATAAATGTAAATTTTAAGTGAAAAAGAATACGATCCTGCTATTAAAAATTGTTTACATATGTAAATAATTCTATTCTTAAATTTGCGTATATTTTAAACAATGATTAAAAATTTTAATTTATATAAAGACTTCAAAGAGCTTAATCTTAATGGAAGGTATATTACAAACGATTCTATTTATAAATTAAATGATATTTATTCTTTTAAGGAGTTGGGCAAAAGCATAGAAAATAGGTCAGTCTATTATTTTAAGCTTGGTTCTGGTAAAAAAAAGATATTAATATGGTCTCAAATGCATGGAAATGAATCTACTTCTACCAGAGCATTATTTGATGCTCTTTCTTATTTTTTGAAGATTGATAAAAAAACTTTATCAGAGTTGTCCTTATGCATAATACCTATTTTAAATCCTGATGGTGCCTCAACATATAAAAGAGAAAACGCCAACAATATAGACCTTAACAGAGATGCATTTTCTTTAACTCAGATAGAAAGTATTATTTTAAAAGATTTGTATGATAAAATTAATCCAGATTTTTGTTTTAATCTACATGACCAAAGAACTATCTACTCTGTTTTTGATACTAAAAAATCTTCAATTTTATCTTTTTTATCTCCTTCTGCAGATATTGATAAATCTGAAACAGATTCAAGATTAATAAGTATGAAGATAATTTCCTCTGTTGCCAATAGATTATCTGAACTAATTCCAGGTCATTTTTCTAGATATAATGACGATTTCAACGAAAATTGTGTAGGAGACACTTTTCAATCACTTAAAACTCCTACAATACTTTTTGAATCTGGTCATTTTAAGAATGATTATAGTAGAGAAATTACAAGAAAGTATATGAGCTCTGCTATTATTTCTGCACTTAAATCAATTGCTTTTAGTGAATATGAAAAATTTAATCACAAAGATTATTATTTAATCCCTGAAAACACTTCTTATTTAACTGATATATTACTAAGAAACGTAAAAGTTAATAAAAAAGGGAATTCTTTTAGAACCAATATCTCTATAATGTATAAAGAAGTTTTAGATTTTAATACAAAAGAAATAAAATTTGATCCTTTTATAGACAAAAAGGGTGCTTTAAAAAATATGTTTGGACATTTAGATTTAGATTTTAAAAAAAACAAAAAAACTTTTTATTTAAATACGAATATTATAAATGAACTTATGGTTTATGTCGATAAATTACGAATAATTCAATGATTATTTAAATTATATAAATATTATTCAATATATTTGAATTTTATTAATTTAATTCGAATAATGATGACCAAAATAAAGTTAGATGAAATTGACCATCAAATACTAGATCTTTTAATCGATAATACAAGAACAGCATTTACTGATATAGCAAAAAAATTATTAATTTCTGCTGGAACAGTGCATGTAAGAGTAAAAAAAATGGAAGATGCTGGAATTATAAAAGGTTCCTCATTAACTTTAGATTATAAAAAGCTTGGATATACTTTCATTGCATATATTGGGATTTTTTTAGAAAAAACACATCAAACAAAACTTGTTTTAAAAAAGCTTGAAGCGGTTCCTTTTGTAACTGTTGCTCACATCACAACCGGAAAGTTTAATATTTTTTGTAAGGTAAGAGCTAAAAGTACAGATCATGCAAAAGAAATTATTTTTAATATTGATGATATTGAAGGAGTTTCAAGAACTGAAACGATGATTTCTTTAGAAGAAAGTATAAATGATAAAAAGCGCCTAATGCATAGAATTTTTAATGAACTTTAATATTTAGTTAAATTCAGTGAGAAAACTTACCAAAAAAGAAAGATTTAATGATAAAGTTCTTTCTAAATTTCAGGTTTACAATAGTATATTTTCAACTCTTTCATATGAAAGTATTTCAAATACAGGAGTTATGTTGCCCTTATTTGAAAAGATTTGTATTGAAGGTTATCAAAAAAACAACAACCCAAGTCAAATTGTAGAGGATTTTTTTGCTATTTACTTAAATAAAAGTAGCGAAAAAGAAAAAACAGCTTTACTTTTTCGTTTCATTCAATATATCGAGAGGCAAGTTGTATTATTTGATGCTGTGGAAGATGCAGCATTTTCTAAAATAAATAATTTAGACGGAAGAGGAACATTGAGAAGCCTTAAAGAGGAGGTTGAATCAAAAAATAAAAAAAAAGAATTAAAAAAGTATTTATCAAAATTTAAAGTCAGACCAGTTTTAACTGCTCACCCTACTCAATTTTATCCTGGTTCTGTTCTTGGAATTATAACAGATTTAACACAAGCAGTTAAGGATAATGATTTAGTTCAGATAAAAACATTGTTATCTCAATTAGGGAAAACACCATTTTTTAAAAATAAAAAACCATCCCCTTATGATGAGGCAGTAAGCCTAACTTGGTTCTTGGAAAATGTTTTTTATAATTCAATAAGTAATATTTACAAATATATTCGAGCAAACGTATTTGATGGAAATGAATTTAATACCGATATAATAAATTTGGGGTTTTGGCCAGGTGGAGATAGGGATGGAAATCCTTTTGTAACAACAGAAATTACTTTAAAAGTTGCTGTTAAATTAAGGAGTGATATAATTAAAAATTATTATAGAGATATTAGATCGTTAAGAAGAAGATTGACTTTTAAAAATATTGAATCTATAATAATTGATTTAGAAAGTAGATTATATTCTAGTATTAGTAATTTTAATGACGAACCACAAATAAGTTTAAAGGAATTAAAAAAACAACTTTATAATGTTCGTAAAATTTTAATTTTTGAACATAAATCATTGTTTTTAGATCAGTTAGATGATGTAATAAACAAAGTAAACATATTCGGATACCATTTTGCAAGTTTAGATATAAGACAAGATTCTAGAATACATAATAAAGTTTTTGAAAGTGTTTTTAAAAAAGCACAACAAATGCATATTACTGATTTTAAAAAGGATTACAGTAAACTTTCAGAAATTGAAAAAATAAAAATCCTTTCAAATTTGAAAGGTGATATTCCCCAAGACTCTTTTGATGAAGGTTTAGTTCTTTCAACCCTTGGTTCAATTAGAGCAATGAAACTAATTCAAAAATCAAACGGAGAAAAGGGGTCTAACAGATATATAATTAGTAATAACCAATCTGCCGTAAATATATTAGAGGTCTTTTCAATGTTCAGATTATCCAATTGGAATTTCCCTACTGTAGATATTGTTCCGTTGTTTGAAACTGTTTCAGACTTAACAGTTGCTGCAAAGGTTATGGAATCAGTATATAGTAATTCTTTTTATAGAAAACATTTATCCCAAAGAGGAGATCAACAGACTATAATGTTAGGTTTTTCAGACGGCACAAAAGATGGTGGTTATTTAATGGCTAACTGGAGTATTTTAATGGCAAAAGAGTCTCTTACTACAATTTCTAGAAAATATGGCATTAAAGTAGTCTTTTTTGATGGTAGAGGAGGTCCGCCAGCTAGAGGAGGTGGTAATACTCATCAGTTTTATGCTTCGATGGGAACTTTTGTAGAATCCGATGAAATTCAACTTACAGTACAAGGTCAGACAATAAGTTCAAATTTCGGTACTGTCGATTCCTGTCAATATAATTTGGAACAATTATTAAGTGCTGGGATTCAAAATAGAGTACTAAGTTCTGATTCAAATGATTCAAAAAAAGAAGACAAAGCTATATTGGATAATCTAGCTAAGATTAGTTATCAATCCTATAGTGATTTTAAAAATCATCCAAAATTTGTTCCATATCTAGAACATATGAGTACCATCAGGTATTATGCTAAAACAAATATTGGTAGTAGACCATCCAAAAGAGGAAAAAATGATGCTAAATTTGACTTTGATTCTTTAAGAGCTATACCTTTTGTAGGAAGTTGGAGTCAGTTAAAGCAAAATGTTCCTGGGTTTTATGGCGTTGGAACAGCTCTTAAATATTATGTGGATAATAATAAGTTTTCTGATCTTAAAAAACTCTATAAAAGATCAGCTTTTTTTCGAACACTTATTTCAAATAGCATGATGAGTTTAACAAAATCATTTTTTAAGTTAACTGCCTACATGAAAGATGATCCTGAGTTTGGAGAATTTTGGATACTTATTCAAAATGAATATGAATTATCAAAATCATTAATCTTAAAACTTTCTGGCTTTAAGGAACTTATGGAAAATGAGCCAGCTAATAAAGCTTCAATTGAAATTAGAGAAAAAATAGTTCTTCCACTTATAACAATCCAACAATACGCTCTCAGAAAAATAAAGGAGATAGAAATAGAGGGTTTAAGTAAAACTGAATTAAAAATTTATGAAAAAATGGTTACTAGATCTCTTTTTGGAAATATTAATGCAAGTAGAAATTCCGCTTAACTTGAATAGTATTTAAAAGCTTCAATAATTAAATTATTATTTACTTCAATATCATAGACTGGAATACCTATATTTTTAATAAGTACAAAATTAATTCTTTCATGGCTATTTTTCTTGTCGTGAACAAGTAACTTAATGATTTCCTCAATATCATTATCGAAGAATGATATTTTTTTATAAATTTTTAAAATATGATTCTTTATTTTTTCTAAAATATCTTTTGATAAACCAGCTTTTTTTACTGATATAAATGAAGCTAAAACAATTCCAATAGAAATTGCTTCTCCATGAAGGAGTTGTTTTTCTGATTTTAAAAAATAAGATTCAATTGCATGCCCTAACGTATGGCCATAATTAAGAGCTTTTCTTTCTTTGTTTTCTTTTTTGTCAATCAGAACAATATTGTTTTTTATGTCAATAGACTCTTTTATTAAATTAATATTTTTAAAATCAATATTTTTTGAAATTAAAGAATTAAAGTTGTTTGTTTTTGAAATGATGGAATGTTTGAAAATTTCTGCATATCCACTTGCTAGTTCTGAATCACTTAAAGTTTCTAAATATAAGGGATCGACAATAACCATTTTTGGATCATAAAATGTTCCGATTTGATTTTTTAAAACTCCTAAATCTACACCAGTTTTTCCTCCTATAGAGGCATCAACCATAGATAATAATGTAGTAGGAATATTTACAAAGTCAATCCCTCTTTTAAAAGTACTTGCTACAAAACCTCCCAT
>CESU01061880.1_pt1 | contig 16113 bp, 9 predicted proteins | sample 531141 | NCBI WGS metagenome assembly CESU01 (sample SAMEA2621401, study PRJEB7988) | marine metagenome | isolation source: saline water (ENVO:00002010), including
TCTATATACAATGATAACTTACCAGCTCACAGTATAGTAGATCAAGATCCTAAGCCTGGAACTTTCGTTAAGCCTAATAGAAGAATTTATTTTACTATAGTTTCAAAAAATAAAAAACTAGTTTCTACACCTAATCTTATTGATTTAACAACTAGACGAGCAATTGCTAAACTTAATAGCATTGGTTTAGTTATAGGTGATTTAAATTATGTTCCTGATATGGCTAAGAACGCTATTCTAAAACAAATGTTTGAAGGTAAAGAAGTTCTTCCGGGAGAAATTCTTCCTGTTGGTTCTGTTATTGACTTAGAAATTGGAGATGGCTTAAGTGAAGTTTTAGTTGATCTTCCTTCATTACAAGGATTAACATTAGAAGATGCTCAAATTGTTCTTAAAATGCGATCTTTAAAAGTTGGCTTAGTTGTTTTTGACAAAGATGTAATTGATAGTTCTAATGCAGTTATTTATAATCAAAGTCCTAATTCCGATAAGGTTTCAATGATAAATCTTGGTAGAAATATTGATGTATATCTTAAATCATTTAATGCAAATGAATAAATTTTTAATATTATTCACAATACTTTTCTGTTCGTTTTCTACTTTTTGCCAAGAAGTAGTTAATGATTTGATGTATAATACAAATCTATCTATTCCAGATTATGGGTCTAGAAGTGTTGCAGCATCAGTCGACTTACCATTTTTTGATGATTTTTCAAATTATACTGGATATCCTAATGCTTTTTTATGGCAAGACTTGGATGTGTATGTTAATAGATCACTTGCTAGCAATCCTATAAATCTTGGTGTTGCTACATTTGATGGTTTAGATTCTTTAGGAAATCCAAGAAATATATTTTCTGAGTTTTCTCAAGGTCCATCTGATTTTTTAACCTCACAAACCATTGATATTTCTAGCGAATCGATTGTTTATTTTTCTTTTTATTTTCAGGCTCAAGGAATAGGGAATCAACCAGAATCCAATGATATTTTAAGAGTCGATTTCTTAGATTCGATAGGTGAGTGGAATGTTGTGTGGGAGATAAATGGCCAGGCTTTAAATGATTTTGAAAAAGTTGCTATTGAAATAAATGACTTATCCTATTTGCATGATGAATTTCAGTTTAGATTTCACAACTATTCTACTTTATCAGGAAATTTTGATCATTGGCATATCGACAATGTTTTATTGACCGAAGATTTAGCTCTTTCAAACGAAAATGATGATGTTGCTTTTGTGTATGAAACATCTAAAGTATTAAATTTTTACACTTCTATTCCTTGGTCTCATTTTTCATCAAACGAAGCTAGCTATGTGGCTGAGAACATGGACTCTTGGTTAAGAAACAATTGGGACATTACTAAAAGCATTGATTATAGATATGATATTTATGATGAGCTCGATTTACTTTCTTTTCATTATCCAACCACAGGATCTAGTCGAAACGATAATATACCATCATTTCAAGATGAAAACTTTTCTTATTCGTTAAATTCAGTTGCTCCAATTACCCTCTTTACATATTCGTTTGCTTCTGAAAATGACGATAAAGCTTCTTTTGAAATTATACAATCGATAGCTACCGATGATAGAAATCTGTTTAAACTTAACGATACCTTGAAGTTTACCCAAGAGTTTTTTAATTATTACTCTCTTGATGATGGGACTGCAGAAGCTTCTTACGGAGTAAATGTATCGGGAGCTCAAATTGCATTGAGATATAATATTTCAGAATCGGATGTTTTAATAGGTGTTCAAATTCATTTTGAGCAAAACCTTGAAGATGCTAGTGGTTCGCCATTTAGAATTACTATTTGGAATGAAGTGGATAATATGCCAAATGAAATTATTTATCAAAGTCAAATATTTTACCCCCAATACACCGACTTGCAAAATGGCTTTTTTGAGTATGTTTTGGAGGATCCGATTGATGTTAGTGGAGCTGTGTTTATAGGTACAGAGCAGTCTTTTTCTGAAATTTTAAATATTGGGTTAGACAAAAATACTATCAACAACGATAGAATGTTTTTTAATATTGGTACAGAATGGACTGAATCAAATTGTGCTGAATGTATAGGAACATGGATGATTCGCCCTGTTTTTGGTTTTTTGAGTTCTACTAATGAGATTCAATTAAATTCTGACTATAAGATTTATCCGAATCCGACATCTTCCTCTCTGACTTTAGAGGGACGAAATAATTTCGATTATAAATTGTTCGATTTAAATTCTAAGCTTTTAGGCTATTCGAACTCTCTTTCCAATAATTATAAATTAGATTTGTCATCTTATCCTCAAGGAATTTATTTCTTGCAAATATCAGATGAGAAGTCTATACATCATAAAAAAATTATATTACAATGAGTGAAGAAGTGGAATTAGATGAGTTGTTTGAGCACCATAAAGTAATTGCTGATAAAGGTCAAGATCCTTTAAGGGTGGATAAATTCTTGTTAAATAGGCTAGAAGGTACATCTAGAAATAAATTGCAACAAGCTGCTCTTCAAGGGTTTATTCATGTTAATGGCATTAAGGTTAAGTCAAATTATAAGGTTAAGCCAGATGATGTTGTTACGGTGATGTTTACTAATCCGCCTAGAGAGTTAGAATTAATACCAGAAGATATTCCTCTTAAAATTGTTTATGAAGACGATGATTTATTAGTGTTAAACAAAGAAGCTGGTATGGTTGTTCATCCTGGTTTTGGAAATTATACAGGAACCCTAGTAAATGCTTTGGTTTATCATTTCAAAAACTTACCTCTAAATGGAGACGATGCTACCAGACCTGGCTTAGTTCATCGTATAGATAAAAACACAACAGGGCTAATGGTGATAGCCAAAACAGAAGATGCATTACGATCATTGTCTAAGCAGTTTTTCGATCGTACTATTGATAGAAGATACAATGCTTTAGTTTGGGGTGAGTTGGATGATGAAGAAGGGACCATTGAAGGAAATATTGGTCGGAGCTTAAAAAATAGAAAAGTAATGACGGTTTTTCCAGAGGCTGAATTTGGAAAGCATGCTGTTACTCATTATAAAGTTTTAGAAAGATTTGGATACATAAGTCTTGTTGAATGTAAATTAGAAACGGGTAGGACTCACCAGATTCGAGTCCATTTTCAACACATTAAACATCCTTTGTTTAATGACTTCGAGTATGGAGGCGATAGAATATTAAAAGGTACAACCTTTAGTAAGTATAAGCAGTTTGTAGAAAATTGTTTTAAAATAATTCCAAGACAATCTTTACACGCAAAAAGTTTGGCATTTACTCACCCAAGAACGGGGGAGTGGATGGAATTTACATCTGAACTACCATCTGACATGACTGAAGTAATTTCTAAATGGAGAAATTACGCAGTTCATAAACAGATTTAATCTTCAAATACAAATTCCTTATAATTTTTTACTGTATTGTAAAGAGTATCTCTTTCTATTGGATGACGCCTTACGTTTTTAACTAGCTCTACTAATTGTTGAGTGCTTAAAGTAGGAGATTGTTCTTCCGCTCCTGCCATAGAGTAAATTTTTGTAGTATCATCAATAGTTCCGTCAATATCATTAACTCCAAATGATAACGATAGTTGAGCAGTATTTCTGCCAATCATTGGCCAATAGGCTTTCAGATGATCAAAGTTGTCCATAAAAATTCTAGAAATGGCATATACTTTTAAGTCGTTTATTACTGTAGATTCTACTATGTGAGACATTTGATTGTTTCCATTCCTATATTTTAATGGTATGAAAGTATTGAATCCATTAGTCTTGTCTTGAAGATCTCTTAACCTACTCATGTGATCGATTAGATGGATAGGATCTTCAATGTGTCCGTATAACATTGTTGCATTGGAAGGCATACCTAAAGAATGAGCTGTTTCATGAATTTCTAACCATTGCTCAGAACTACATTTGTCATTACAAATTTCTGCTCTAATTTTTTCGTCAAATATTTCGGCTCCTCCTCCAGGAAGAGAATCTTGTCCGTGGTCTTTTAATATTTTCAAACCTTCGCTATAGCTAACTTTTGCTTTTTTACACATGTAATCTAACTCAACAGCAGTAAAAGCTTTAACATGAATATCCGGTCTAATTTCTTTTACTTTTTTGATAAGGTTGGCGAAATAATGTAAACCCATTTTAGGGTGAACACCTCCGACAATATGTACTTCTGTAATAGGGCTATCTTTGTATTCTTTTATTTTATCAATTATTTCTTCTTCGCTTAGCTCCCAACCTTCAGTTTTGTTTTTCATAAGCCTAGAGTAGGCACAAAATTTACAGTCAAAAACACAAATATTGGTTGGTTCTACATGAATGTTTCTGTTGAAATAAGTGATGTCACCATGTCTTTTTTCCCTAATGAAATTAGAAAGTATTCCTAAAAACGGTAAGTCTGCATCAAATAATTCTAAGCCTTCTTCTTTTGTTAATCTCTCATTGTTATAAACCTTGTGAGCTATTAATTTTAAATTAGGATCAATGTTTTTGTTAAAGTTGTTTATATCCATATTCTTATTTGGAAATTGAAATTTTCTGAGTTTTAAAACCATTTTCATTCTCAATAGTTAAAAAGTATACTCCATTACTTAAATGAGAAAGATCAAATTTTTCTGTTTCTGTTTTGAAATCTAAAGCTATAATTTTCTTTCCGAAAATATCGAAAACTGTTACTTCAGATGTTGTGTTTGCTTCTTGCGATAAAAAGAAAATACCATTAGATGGGTTTGGGAAAATTTGAAATACGATGTTTTTATTTTCTTTAATTGAAATGCTTCCTCCATTTTCATCCACCAGTATGTATTGTGTTTTTATTTCTGTGCTTTCGTTTCCGTCTGCATCCGTAATTTTTAGTTTTACTGTAAAGTTTCCAGGATTGTTGTAAGTTACTACAGGACTCGCTTCAGAAGATGTAATAGGTGTGGCTCCATAAAAAGTCCAAGCATATTCAACTGGCTCACCTGTTCCTGTGTAGTAATATTGATTCATACCACCAGTATAAACATTCTCGTAAGCTCCATAAAAATTAGAAAATAGAGTAGTACCACAAACTTTACCATCCATACTTGTTACCTGACTATTTGTTGGGTCTAGCCAAGGTTGTAGCTTTTCGTTGTTTGAAGCTCCATTTGGAGACCAAGAATAAGAAAGTTTGCCATATAAGTCTTGACCATTTGTATTAGTGCAAAAAGAACTTCCTCCTGATAGATCACCTATTATATGTCCGTTGCTATTAAATATAGGGCTTCCTGAAGAGCCTCCTTCAGTTACGCCATGGCCATTGTCCGTTTCTGCCCATCTTACTCTCCAATGAGTAGTACCTCCTCCGTTCCAAGCAGTAGTTCCTAGGGTAGAGTTATAAGTTGATATTTTTTTAATGTCTCCAGAAGGGTGGTGAAAGCTTACTCCACTTTGAGAAGCAGTATTTGTTCTGTCCCATCCTGCTGCATAAGCGCCATAATCAAACGGAATTTCATCATTTAATTCTACCAAAAAGAAATCAGATGAATTTCCAATGCTTCCTGTGTTACTATTTGCAACTAAAGAAGCACCTGTAATTGTTGCGTTATTTCCTGGAGATGATGCTGGGTTTTCGCATTCGCTAGATTCGTATGCAAAGTAAAACACCCATTGGCTCATGTCTGCTGCTGAAACGTAACTGTTGTTATCTTCGGCGCAATGATCCGCTGTAAGTACATACGGCTTGCAGTCTTGAGCAGTGTTATTTATGAAAGCGCCACTACACCAGCCAAAAGAATTACCTAATTTTAAGCCTATTCTGCAGGCTGATCTTTTAATGTCTTGCCAATTATCGCTTTCAGAACAATTAGCATTCACTTGACAAGGGTCTGAGTCATCAAAATCTCTAGCTTCAAATAAGCTAGAGACTCCTCTATAGCAATAAGCAATTTCGTTAATATGAATTACAGGATTTCCTTCTCCTTCTTGATGGTATTCTAAGGTTAGGTAGTCGCCACTAATTAATTCGTTAGCGAATAAACCACTTGAGTGATTATTTACGCTTGTAAAGCCACCAATTATTTGTGTCTTGTCTTGGTTGTATACAAATAACTCACCTGTAGAAGGTAAACGGAAAGCGTCGTAATAAAGACCAAGTGCTTTAGAGCCTTCAATTTTTATTGAAAGTCTCCAAATTCTAGATCCATCCTCTAAAGTTTCCCAAAGTCCACTGTTTTCGGTGTCTATATCAGTGTCAACGCTTATTGCATAGCTGTAGATTTCACCGTTTTTGCTGTCCATTTCATTTTGAACTTTTATCTCGCTTAAATTTGGCTTAACTAGTTCTATTACAGGAACTCTGTCAGAAAGCTTCTCGCTTAAGCTAATTGGAGAATTATTATTACTGATTTGAGAAAAAGTAGTGACAGAAATCAAACTGGCAATAGTAAGTAGTGTGGTGTATTTTGTCATTTTAATATAATTTTTTTAATAGAAATTCCTTTGTTGGTATTTAACTGTAATAAATACAATCCTTTTGCTAAGTCTTCAAATTGAAGGCTTAAATTCGTTGCATTAGGCTTGTGTGATTTTAATAATTTACCTTGAATATTGAAAACACTAATACTTTTTATAATGTCATCTGAATCAATATATATTGTTCCTGAAGAAGGATTTGGGAAAACAGTAATATTATTTACTTCAATGTTTTCTAAAGAAACTATTTGACATAAGTCAAGTATCAATTCATCATTAAATTCTCCAGAAAAGTATTGATTATTTACTTGAATATATCCATTCCCAAAGTCGCAACAAATTCCGTCATTTTCTTGGTCAAAGATAGTTAAAGTATAGCAAATTTCATTGTCTAAACATAATTGATATGTGTTTTGATAATTACTTATAACGCTGGTTTCTTCAAACTGAATATCTCCAATTTCATCTGTTATTTGCCAGCTTATTTCCTCTCCATAATTATCTGATTGAATACCTAGTTTTAATTCGTTTCCATCTTTAATTTCAAAGCCTATGTTTAGTGTATCATTTGTAGAGTCTAAATCTCTAAATCCGTTTGGCTTATCTGTGTAAATGGTTAATTGATGAATGCCTGGCATTAGTGTTTCGCTTGCAATCAAAATTTCTTGAGAACTATTAGCTAGTAATTCACCGTTCCATTCGAATTGTTGAAAAGGCTGACTGTCAATGCTATAGTATATGTCAAGTTTACTAATACTATTGTTGGAATAATTAAAAATAGAAGTAGTAATGTCTATTTCTGATCCGCAAACTACTTGGTTCTCAAATGGAAATATATTTTCCATTACTCCAACATCTTCGAATGGTAGTGTGCAGGCGTAATTGTTTGCAACTTCTGTTCTTTCTGTATTTATGGTAGCATGCATTCTTAATTTCTGACCTTCTGTAAAAAGATTCATACAGTCATCATTACTATAGTCCATATAGTTTTGAAACATGTCTCCGTTGTTGCTGCAGGATGGACTCGGGTGAACTATGCATCCATAATTTTCAACTTCTTGGGTGGGAGTGTCATAAACCATATCGGAACTACAATTTCCATTTCCCCAAATGTGAAATAAATTAAGCCAATGGCCAACTTCATGAGTTACGGTTCTACCTAAGTTGTAGGGAGGGTTTGCTGTTCCGTTAGTCCCAAAATTTTGATAATCAATTACAACACCATCTTTAATAGAGTTACTTCCTGGAAAAGAAGCAAAACCTAGGGCATTAGATAAATCACAAACATAAATATTCAAATATTTTGACGGATCCCAAATGTCTTTACCTCCTAACGAGTCGTTAAACACTCTGCTGTCATACAAAGAGAAAGAGCTTACTTCTGTATTGGTATAAGTAATTCCACTTGTGGTATCGTTTTGAGGGTCTCTTTTTGCTAAACAAAAACTAATTTTTGTGTCAGCAGCAATAGAAGAGAATTCGCTTGGAGTATTAATTGTGTCAGAATTATTTCTAGTGAAATCGTCGTTTAAAACTTGTAGCTGACTAAGAATTTGAGAATTTGAGATTTGTTGTTGCTCTTGATTGTAAAGAATGTGAAATACAACAGGAATAATATATACTATTTCTGTACTATTGCGTTTTTTTATAAAGGAAGAAATAGCTTCTTCCATATCAATTCTTTTCTGAATAAGCTCTGGCTCATTGTTAGATTGAATTTCCCATATAAGATTTGTTCCACACTTAACTTGTCCGTAAGCTATGCAGCTTATAGAAACAAAAAATAATATTTGGAATAAATTTTTCAAATTTTAATGAATTTAATTAAATCTATGGTTTAAAATTTTGATTATTGATGAATGAACTATCAGTAAGAGTTTTTAAGAAATTGATTAAATCTATTTTGTCTTGATTGTTTAATCCTAATCCGAAATCTACTTTTTTCATTAACGGATCAATAGTTAATGAGTTGTGTCCACCAAAATTGTAATGTTCTATGACCTCTTCCAAAGTGTTAAAACGACCATCATGCATGTATGGTGCGGTTAACTCAACATTTCTTATAGAAGGACTTTTAAATTTTCCTTTATCAAAAGGATTGTTTGTTACATCCATTCTTCCATTATCCATTGTTATTTCTGGATCAAGCCCATTGTTATGAAAATCATTTGAAGTAAGTAAAGGGTAGGAATGGCAATGAAAACAATCTCCTTTTTCACTATTAAAAATTTCTAATCCACGTAATTCTGATACATCTAAATTTACTTCGTTTCTAACAAATTTGTCATATTTAGAATTGCCAGAAATAAGCGTTCTTTCAAATTGAGCAATTGCTTTTACAACATGAATTGAATCAAAATCTATTGTGTTAAATGCCATGAAAAACAGCTCTCTATAGTCAGAATTTTCTTTGATTCTACTTACAACGTCTGTCCAAGAACTATGTAATTCTAATTCATTAGTTATTGGGTCGAGTGCTTGTTCTTCTAGAGTAATTACTCTTCCATCCCAAAAGTTAAATCTATTCCACGCTAAGTTAATTAGCGCTGAAGCATTTTTATCTCCAGCTAATCCGTCTACTCCAATGCTGAATCTGTTTGGGTCACTAAAACTATTTGATTGAAAATGACAACTAGCACAAGAATGAGTGTTGTCTTTTGATAGAATAGGATCGTAAAACAATTTCTTTCCTAATTCTACTCCTTCTTCAGTCATTGGATTGTCAGAAGGTATTTTAGGTTGTGGAAAGCCTGTAGGGATATCTAATTCGTATGGGGTTGGAGTATAGCTATAGCTTCCAATGACAGGTATATCTTGCACGCAAGATGATAGCGTCATTAAAGTTAAAACAAGAGTTGCTAATTTATTGAACCTCAAAAGCATTATTTATATTATCCATTATTTGATGAGCTAAAGGGCTATTATCAATTTGGTGAGGAATTGTAGCAGACAAATCTATTCCTTCAAAAATTTCTTTTAACTCAATTGTTATTTCTATGGTCTCGTTAAGTTGATCGTTGAAGATAATGTCTTTTTGTAAGCTAACATTTCTTAATAAATCATTGTGCGCAAGATGGTATGTTCTGTTAAAGAAAGATCCGTCTCCAATGGTGTCTAGTTTTCCTTCTATGAGTGCAAATATATACGAGTTAGAGTTGCTCATTGTCCAGTGGGTGTCATTGTCAATCCCTAGTGGATGATCCGTTTCATAATCGGCTGGAGTAGTGCTATTTTGAGTTTCGTTTAGTCCAATTCCAAAATTAAATTCAGTGAAATTATTTTGGGAAATAGAAGCAGTTATGTTGTGAGTGTTTTCGTTTTCAAGGTTGTAGAGAAAAACGTCGCTTATGTTTTCTGTATTAGTAGAGTTTGCAACAGAAATTTCAGAAAAGAAAAGTTTGAACTTTTCAATTCTAAATGAATTATTTTCAAAAGAAATGATATCATTTTTAACTAATTTTGTATCATTATCGTTTAGCGAAAAACGGATGTCTAAATTGTACAAGTATTCGCAACTTCCATCATTTTTATTGGATGAATTGTCAAAGTTTATTGCTAGTGGGTCAGTACAACCTTCGTTTTTACAAGAGAATAAAATAATGCTAATTAAAAGGGTAAAAATACAATTCTTCATTTTTTAACTGTTTTTGAATAAGTACAAATATACGACACTTAAAAACTAATTTTAATCTTTTTAATTCTCATCTTACTTGTTCTGCTTTTTTTAAAACAATTTAATATATTAGTTAAGTGAATAACAAAAAGAACTTTAAGATTTTTAGATCAGCTGCCGGATCAGGTAAAACGTATACTTTAGTAAAGGAGTATATAAAAATTGCTTTATTAGGAAATGGCTTTGATTTTAGTCCAAGTTATTTTAAGCATATTTTAGCAATTACATTTACTAACAAGGCAGCTAGTGAAATGAAATCTAGGGTTTTTTATTTTTTGGTTGATCTAAAAAATGGAAAAGGTCAGGATGATCCTAATAGTTTCTTTTCTCAAATTAAAAATGAAACAAAATTAGATGAGCATATAATTAAAGATCGTTCTTCTAGAATATTACAGTCCATTTTACATTCGTACTATAACTTTTCAATATCTACTATTGATAAATTTGTTTATCGAATAGTAAGAACCTTTGCTCATGATTTGCAAATGAGTCAAAATTTCGAGGTTGAGTTAGATTCTTACAAACTTATTCAGCCTACTGTATCTTCTTTAATTGAAAAAATTGGGATTGATAAAGATGTAACAGAAGCTCTTTTAGAATTTGCTTACACTAAAGTGGAAGAAGGAAATAGTTATAATGTTGAAAAAAGTTTAGAGAGTTTTTCAAAATTTATTTTCATAGAACAGTCTGAAAAATATTTAAAAGAATTAGAAAAAATAAGTGTTAAAGATTGTCTCGATGTAAAAGATGATTTACACAAAAAGATAAAAATATTTGAAAAACAATTAGATGATTTTTCTCATACCTTTTTGACTTTTTGTCTAGAAAAACAGCTTGAGCCAAAAAGCTTTTATAAAAGTGTTTTTTATAATTATTTTAAAAATTTAAAAAAACATGATTTAGATAAATTGCATCCAGGAAAAGAGTTGGTCGCTAGCATGGAGGCCGAAAGGTGGTATTCTAAAGGTTTGGATGATTATGAAAAACAAAAAATAGACGAAAACAAATTAGCTTTATCTAAAATGTACTCAGATGTAATGCAGTTTATTGACGCAGGTTTTAAAGACTATGTTTTCCAAAAGTTGTTTGTTAAAAATATTTATTCTGTTGCCGTCTTTAATGAATTGAACAAGGAATTGAATATTTATAAAAAGGAAAATAACCTTCAGCATATTTCTGAGTTCAACAATTCTATTTCAAAAATTGTAAGAAACGAACCTGTTCCTTTTATTTATGAAAGGTTAGGCGATAGGTATTTCCATTTTCTAATTGACGAATTTCAAGACACTTCTGTTAAGCAATGGCACAATCTTTTGCCTTTGGTTAATAACTCTTTGGCTATGGATAAGCAGAATTTAATTGTTGGGGATGCCAAGCAGTCTATTTATAGATGGAGAGGAGGAGAGGTAGAACAGTTTTTGCGCCTTCCTGACGATGTTTTTCAAAAAGAGTTGCTTCCAAATGAAGAAGAAATAACTTCTGCTATTAAAAGAAATGCTCAAGAAGAAAAGTTAAAATATAATTGGAGAAGTAGTCAGCAAATAGTCAACTTTAATAATCGTTTTTTTTCTAAAATGAAAGAGCTTATTTCACCAGACTACAAATCTATATATCAGAACCATGAGCAAATCCCTATGGGTGATGAAAATGGATATATTCAAATTGATTTTAGCCCTAAAGATAAGCTATCAAAAGATGTGATACTTATCAAGCTTATAGCTAAGATAAAAGAGCTAATTGATTTAGGTTATAATTGTAATGACATGGCTATACTCTGCAGAACTAGAAATGATTCTGTTTTAGTTGCTAGGTCTATTACAGAGCATGGTATAAAAGTGATTTCTGACGAAGCGTTATTGTTGAAAAACTCTCCCAAAGTGGTTTTTTTGGTTAGTTTTTTGCATTATTTGCAAGAAAACAATGATAAAATAGCAAAAACCAATATTGTTTCTTTTTTGAATTCTAAAAATGTTAAGTGCAACCATCATGAGATTTTAAATTCTCTTTCTTCAGCAAATAATGATTTGTTTGATCAGTTTTTATTCGATAATAGTTATGGTTTAAATATTAGAGAGATTAAAAATCTTCCTTTGTATGATTTGGTTGAGCATTTGATACAATGTTTTCATTTAGAGTCTTCAAATGTTTATTTGCAATTCTTTTTGGATGTTATTCTTAAGTTTTCGAGCAAGATAAGTAATGATATAGGTGAGTTTTTAGAATGGTGGTCTGAAAATAAGTTGAAGCAAGCAATCGAAGTTTCTGAAGATTCTAATGCAGTTAAAATAATGACGGTTCACAAGTCTAAAGGTTTGGAATTCCCTATTGTATTTATTCCATTCAATTGGCTTATCTCAAAGTCAACTAAAGAATTGTGGGTCGATGTGAAGGATAAGTCTTCAGACCTGAAAGTTGCTTTAATTAGTAATAATAAATTACTTGAAAAAACTAATTTATCTGAAATTAGAACTCACGAAAAAGAGATGTCATTGCTAGATGATATAAATGTGCTTTATGTGGCAATGACTAGGCCTAAAAGTCAGTTGTATCTTTTTATTGAGGAATCTAGTGGTGATCAAAATAATTATAACACTCTTAGTAAACTTTTTGATTATTATTTTAGAGGTTCTGATATTGTTAATTACTATAAAGAAGGTATGGTCTTGCCGTTTCAGTCTTCTATAAAAAAATCTAATAAAGACGCCTATCAATTATCTTATAATTCGGTTAAAAATTGGCGAGATGTAGTTCACCTTAAAAACACTTCAAATCAATTGTGGGACGTTGAGTTAGGTAAAAAAGAATGGGGAACACAGCTTCATGCTTGGTTATCTAAGATTCATTATTACGATCAAAAAGACAGTGTTCTTGAGGAGTTGTTAAAAGATCATTCTGTAAGTGCTGGAATTAAAAATAAGTTGATAGAACGAATTAATCAAGTGTTTAAAAGCGATGAATTAAAATCCTTTTTTAGCGCGGAATGGATGGTTAAAACTGAAACAGAAATTTTATTGCCAAGTGGAGAAACTTATATTCCTGATAGAGTAGTTACAAAAGAAAATCAGGTTAAGGTAATTGATTATAAAACGGGTTCTATTCTAAAACTAGAAGCACATAAAACACAATTAATTAACTACTCTGATATTCTTAGTAGAATGGGTTATGATAATATAGAATTGTATTTAGTTTACATTGATGAAAACATTAAAATAATAAAAATATGACACCTTTTTTATCTAAAATAGCAGATGAATTAGTTAGTGTTCATTCTGAAAAAATGGAAAATTACACTATAGTTCTTCCTTCTAAACGTGCAATTGTATTTTTCAAACATTATTTGTCTCAAAAAATAAAAGGACCAGTTTGGTTGCCTAAGATATATTCTATTGAAGATTTTATTTTCGAATTATCTGATTTAAAATCTTTAGACAACCTGAGCTTACAGTTTAAATTGTATGAAGCATGTAGTTTAAATCCTTTAAATCAAGAGAAGGAAAGTTTAGATAGTTTTTTGCAATGGAGTCAGACATTGCTATATGACTTTAATGAAATTGACAGAAACTTAGTGGATGCTAAGTCCATTTTTAATGGTCTTTCTAATATAAAAAGTATGGACTCTTGGTCTGTTGATCATTCTGATTTGTCCGAATTTCAGCTACAATATCTTGAGTTTTTTGATCACTTTTATAGTTGGTATGATTCTTTCCAAGAATTGCTTTTAAAAGACGGATTTGCTTACCAAGGTTTAGCTTATAAAATGGCAGCAAAAAATATAGAGCAAAGAGGAGAGTCTTTAGAAAATATATGGTTTGTGGGTTTAAATGCTTTGACTACTGCAGAGAATCATATTATAAATTATTTTCAAGAGAATAAAAAATCGAAATTGTTTTTTGATGGTGATGCTCATTATGTAAATAACAAAAACCATGAAGCAGGTCATTTTATTAGACAACATATTAAAAAATGGGGTAAAATAGAGCTTGGACGAGCATTTGAACAAGAGAAAAATATTGAAATAATTGGTTGTGCTGGTAATATTGCCCAAAGTAAAGTAGCAGGAAATGTATTGAACTCAATCAAAGACGAGAATTTTAATCAAACAACTATAGTTTTAGCTGATGAAAACCTCTTGTTTCCTGTTTTAAATAATTTATCAGATAATGTTTCTGCTCTAAACATAACCATGGGAGCTCCATTAAAATCTACTCCACTTTACAATTTCATCTCATTAATCTTCAATACTCATTTACACAAAATCAAGTATAACAAAAACGGATTTTATTATAAAGATCTGATTAAGTTGTTTGGACAAAAAGATGTTGTTAATCTGGTGGAAATTAAAAATATTGATAGAGTATTAAGATTATTGGTTGAGAAAAATAAGGTCTTTTTTGATCAGAATGAATTGAAAGAAATTTTTGATGAATGTAATAGTAATGTTTGGACTTCTATTAAATTCCTTTTTGATGATTGGTCTGATCCTATTTTAGTAATAAGTAGTTGTAAAATCATTTTAGAGAAGCTTAAGGATAAAGTTTTGACTACCAAAGCTTCAGTAGAATCAGAAGTGTTGTTTGTTATGTACCAGAGTTTTCAGGTTTTAGAGAATCACTTACATAGTTCTGTTCATCTCAAAAATATTGATTTACAAACCGTGTATTCAATCTTCACTCAGTTAATAGCTAGAGAGTCAATTCCTTTTAAAGGAGAGCCTCTTGATGGCTTGCAGCTTATGGGTGTTTTGGAAACTAGGACTTTAGATTTCAAAAATGTAATAATTTTAAGTGTAAACGAAGACAAGTTGCCAATGGGTAAATCTTCAAATTCATTTTTACCATTTGATTTGAAGAGGCATTTTAAAATGACTACTCATGAAGAAAGGGATGCTATTTTCTCATACCATTTTTATAGATTAATACAGAGGGCTGAAAATGTATCTCTGGTTTATAACACTCAAAGCGATTCTTTAGGTTCTGGCGAAAAGAGTAGGTTTATTTTACAGATTGAAAACGAATTAAAGGTGCCTAATGTTAAAAGTAAAATACTTGAAGTAGGTGGTCTTCAGGAGTCCTCTCTAGTTGGTGAAATCGAAATGGACAAAACAGATCAGGTAATTAAAAAAATTGACCTATGGTTGTCTAATGGAGTTTCATCTACAGCTTTAACTACTTATTTAGATTGTAATCTAAAATTCTATTTTCATTACATAGCTGGTGTAAGAAAAGACAAGACCATTAATGAATTTATTGAGTCAGATGTTTTCGGAACTGTTATTCACAATTCTCTTGAGCATTCTTTTGGCGCTTACTTAAATAAAAACCTGACTCAATTACTATTAGATGAGATTCAAGAGCTTGCCTTAAAACACGTTAAAAGTGAGTTTAATGAGAGATTTGGAGCTAGAATTGATTCTGGTAAAAACCATTTGATTTGGATGGTTGCAAATAGAATGATAAACGGATTTTTTGAAAGCGAGAAGAAATGGCTCAAAAAAAACAAGTTTACATCTTACAAAGTTTTAGAGTTAGAGAAAAAATACTCACATGAAATCATGCTTAATGATTTTAAAATAAACTTATTAGGAAAAATTGATAGAGTAGATAGGGTAGAAGACCAATTAAGATTAGTTGATTATAAGTCAGGCTCTATAGATGCAAGAGACTTAAGTTTCGTAATGTCCGAATTGATTGAGGATAGAAAGAAGTCAAAAGCGTTTCAGTTAATGATGTATTCTTACCTATATTCTAAAAGTAAAGGTTCTTCTGCTTTTATTTCTGGTAATTTTTCTTTTAAAAACATCAAGTCTGGTTTTATTCCTTTAAAGGCGGATAAATCAAAGATGCCCTTGAAAATTAACGATGAAGATATCTCAGATTTCGAACACCATCTTAAAGAGCTAATAAGCGATGTAAGAAATCCTAGTCAGTCTTTCTGTCAAACGGATAACACCGATGTGTGTAAGTGGTGTAATTTTAAAACGGTCTGTAGTAGGGATTAAAAAAAAA
>CESU01104686.1_pt1 | contig 16101 bp, 11 predicted proteins | sample 531141 | NCBI WGS metagenome assembly CESU01 (sample SAMEA2621401, study PRJEB7988) | marine metagenome | isolation source: saline water (ENVO:00002010), including
CCTTAATATAGGAACATGTGAAAAACGAGAACACATACACGACCCACCTAGCCTAGAAAAAGTCCTGAAGGGGTTGCATCGTGAGAGCACCTTCCTGGAGCACCCTGACCGCAGAGCAGGTGGCCTTCGCGCCTGCAACCGTGGTGACCAGGGGGACCTTGAGGCCAACGGCCGTGCGGCGAATCTCACGACCATCCTTCATGTCCGCCTCGTCACCGGAAGAAGTCACAATCATAAGAGAGATGTCTCCGTCACGAAGCATGTCGCCAATGTGAGGCCTGCCCTCGTGGATTTTCGGTGCCACCGTCACGGGCACGCCAGCAGCCTCGATAGTCTTAGCAGTGCCACCCGTTGCAACCACAGTCATGCCCAGCTCGTGGAACTGCTTGGCGACGTCCAATATGGCTGGCTTGTCGCTGTCGCGAACAGAGATGAAAACCTTTCCAGAGGTAGGCAGCCTCTGCCCCGCAGCAATCTGCGCCTTCGCGTAGGCCACATTGAAATCACGATCGATGCCCATCACCTCACCGGTACTGCGCATCTCAGGGCCCAAGAGAGTATCAGCACCCGGGAACTTGTCGAAGGGAAGCACAGCTTCCTTCACAGCAACGTGGTTGAGCTTGACCTCCTCAGTGAAATTGAGTTCCTTGAGCGTGGCACCCGCCATAATGAGTGACGCGTACTTAGCAATCGGATGTCCGATCGCCTTAGCCACGAAGGGCACAGTGCGCGATGCACGGGGGTTGGCCTCGATGATGTACACTGTTCCATCAGGAATCACAGCGTACTGGATGTTGATGAGACCGATCACGCCAAGGCGCTTCGCCACCTTCGGGGTCCATTCACGAATTGTGGCAAGGGACGACTCGGGAATAGTCTGCGTAGGGATACTGCACGCAGAATCACCGGAGTGAACGCCAGCCTGCTCGATGTGCTCCAAGATCCCGGAAATCACCACGTTACCTTCGGCATCACAAAGTGCGTCAACATCGAGCTCAGTGGCGTTGCTGAGGTACTTGTCAACAAGAACTGGCTTCTCCGGATCGACCTCGACTGCAGTTCGGATGTAACGTTTGAGATCGGCGTCGGAGGTGACGATCTCCATGGCGCGTCCACCAAGCACAAAAGAAGGACGCACCATAACCGGGTAACCGATGTTGTTGGCCGCGACAAGAGCCTCAGACTCAGAGCGGGCAACGCCACCCGGGGGCTGAAGGATTTCCAGCTCGTTGAGAATCGCCTGCCAACGCTCGCGGTCCTCCGCCGCGTCAATGCTATCGGGTGGAGTACCCAAGATGCGGCAGTTTCCATTTCCAGACGCAGCCGGGATAGGGTTGTCAGTGAGAGCCTTCTCGAGCCGAGTGGCAAGAGAAAGAGGAGTCTGGCCGCCAAACTGCACAATGATGCCCTCCGGTCGCTCAGCCTCAACAACGTTGAGAACATCCTCAACAGTCAGGGGCTCGAAGTACAGGCGATCAGACGTGTCGTAGTCTGTGGAGACAGTCTCGGGGTTGCTGTTGAGCATGATAGTTTCGTAGCCGGCGTCCTTCAGCGCAAAGGCAGCATGGCAGCAGCAGTAGTCGAACTCAATACCTTGGCCGATGCGGTTGGGACCACCTCCGAGGATAAGAATCTTCTTCTCATCGGTGGCATCAACTTCATCGTTACCATCATAGGACGAGTACATGTAAGGAGTCGAAGCCTCAAACTCGGCAGCGCAAGTATCAACACGCTTCATGGAAGGGGTAACTCCAAGAGAGACTCGCGCCTTGCGAACCTCACCCTCGGTGACTTTGAATGCACGTGCGATCTGGATATCGCTGAAACCGCAGCGTTTCACCTCACTCCAATCCTGCGTGTCCAGGTCGGAAAGGGAGTTGAGGCTCTTGAGCCACTGCTCAGTCTGAAACAGATCATCCATCTGGCGAAGGAACCAGGGGTCGAACGCCGTGATCTTGTGAATCTCCTCAGCAGTCATGCCCGCCATGAAAGCTTCATGAATGGCAACAACGCGCGAAGGGTTAGGCACCGACAAAGCTTCCTTGATCGCCTCGATATCGCCCTGCATATCACCATCCTTGGGGTTGAGGCCCCAGCCAGAAAGGCCAGTCTCGAGAGAACGGAGGGCCTTGTTGAAGGACTCCTGCCACGTGCGGCCGACAGCCATTGCCTCGCCGACGGACTTCATCTGGGTCGTAAGGATGGGGTCGGAGCCGGGGAACTTCTCGAAAGCAAATCGGGGGATCTTGGTAATCACGTAGTCGATAGAAGGCTCGAAGCTTGCAGGCGTCTTGAGGGTAATGTCATTGGGAATACCGTCAAGGGTGCAGCCGACGGCGAGCTTGGCAGCCATCTTAGCGATGGGGAAACCCGTCGCCTTGGACGCCAACGCAGAGGATCGGCTCACACGAGGATTCATCTCGATGATCATGAGCTCACCATCCTCGGGGTTGACTGCCATCTGTACATTCGAACCACCGCACTCGACACCGATCTCGCGGATGATGTCGACAGAAGCGTCACGGAGGCGCTGATACTCCTTGTCAGTCAGGGTCTGAGCCGGAGCAATCGTGATGGAATCGCCGGTGTGCACGCCCATAGGATCGAGGTTCTCGATGGAGCACACGATCACGACATTATCAGCCAAATCGCGCATCACCTCAAGCTCATACTCCTTCCAGCCGAGAAGAGACTTCTCAATGAGTACCTGAGTCGTGGAGGAGGCGTTCAGGCCGCTGGTAATGATGGTCTTGAATTCCTCCATGTTGTAAGCGATGCCACCACCGGAGCCACCGAGGGTGAACGCTGGGCGGATGATCAGAGGAAAGGAGCCGATGTAGTCGGCGATCTTAATGGCTTCATCCCAGGTGTTGGCAGTTCCAGAAGGGGGCGTCTTCAGGCCGATCTTTTCCATGGCCTCCTTGAAGAGCTGACGGTCCTCAGCCTTATTGATCGCATCGAGCTTGGCACCGATCAGCTCTACACCGTGCTTCTCGAGAATTCCATCCTCGGCGAGGGACTTTGTGAGGTTGAGCGCCGTCTGGCCACCCATGGTGGGCAGGAGGGCGTCAGGCTTCTCCTTGATCAAGATTTGTTCGACGAGCTCGGGGGTCATGGGGCCGACGTAAGTGCGATTCGCCGTCTCGGGATCAGTCATGATAGTCGCAGGGTTAGAGTTGAGCAGCACGACCTCGTAACCCTCAGCCCTGGTGAAAAGATTGGGGAGGTGGAGAGTTGTCAGAAAGCGTCTTTTTTTAAAAAGGCGGAGAGATCAGGTTTTCGCGAGCGACAGGCGGAGGCGGCCGAGCGAATCAGCGTTCACTCGGAGAAGAGGGAGAAAATACATCCGTTGAAGAGGGTTTATCGCGACGTGATTTGTGCGTACCTGAGAGACTTGCAAGCCTGAGTACCAGAGTAGTCAAACTCGCACGCCTGGCCGATGACGATGGGTCCAGCACCGATAATCATGATCTTCTTGATGTCAGTGCGCTTCTTCGAGTTGGTCGCCTGGTCCCAGGCGCGGAAGACGGGAGACTCCGCATCTTCGGCCATGGCGCGCACGGGACCGGCGCGGTTGGCACGAACGTTCTTGCGCTTGGCGTTGGCCACCATCCGGGCGGCCTGGGGAACGCCCAGGGTGTTCGCTAGGGCGGCGGCGTTGGAAGCCATGTTTGCAGTCGAGCAGTTATGTGGAACCGAATCGAAAACAAACGATCGTCGCCGAGACGCTGTTGCGACGAAAGTAGAAGTGGGAGCCGACGCCCTCCTGACGCACAGTAATGCGTAGGTGAGTGTGACGGCAGTCCGGGAGACGGCCGCACCTGCAGATCTGACGTCGTTGCCGCCCCGTTTACACTTTTTAAAACAGACTGGGGAGCCGCCAACAAAAAAGCAGAGCAACCGATTCAAAAAAAGCCACGGGAGAAAAATCTTGAGATATTATTCGGATGCGAAAGCGAAAGTGCAGACTGTTTCTCTGTCATCCCTCGGCACCTCATGGTGCCCAGTGTGTCTCACATCAGCCAACTTTGAATTTTATTCCATATTGAATACTCATAGAGAGTGCGCCGGCGAAAAGAAAAAGTAGACTAAGCAAATCAAGGAAGGCATTCGAGTGCCCGCCGTTCGTCTACGAGTATTGTTGCAGGTTGAAAAATACCTTCGATGGTTAGATTAAAATTCTAGCCCTTTTCCGATGTGGAACTTTGATCGCGTCGTCGAGCTCTCTGTAGTCTGGCAACTCATCCGTCACGGGGATTCCACCCCTGAGCACGACACGATCCAGCTGAGGTCGCGACAGCAGCTCGCTGTAATACCGACCCCGGAACAGGACGAGGTCTGCCTTGCCTCCGATTGCCACGCGGCCGTGGTGCTCACTCAGACCCATGATCTCAGCCGGACGCGTCGTCACCGCGAGTGGCCATCGATGGATGGGTCTATCTAAGTGCCCGATTCTGCAACCTTCCCTGAAAATCTCCAGCATATCAAGATCGCCGTATCCGTAGAATTGGTCTCTGGTGTTATCGCTGGCGAGGCAAACGGGCACACCGGCGTCGTCGAGCTCCTTCAGCGTGGTCACGCCTCGTCTCGTCGGCGTGCAAAGTCCACGCACATCTCTGTTCTGAAGCCATTCGTTCACTATCGGGAGGGATACAACACATACTCCTGCCTCACGAGCAGTTTTGAATATGCGCACGAGTTCTGCCGGAGACTGCGCAGCGAGAGAGCAACAGTGACCGCACACCACCTTGCCCTTGAAGTTGTTGCGGATAGCAGCTTCAGAGATGTGAAGTATTCCCTTGGAAACTTCGTTGCCGTTCTCATCGACGTGGAAGTCAAGGTCTAGCCCTCGCTCGTTAGCCAGTTTGAATATCGTATCCAGTAAGGCGGGCATCTCTTCACCGCAGGTTGTGTAAACGTCGTCAGGATGCCCACCTCGGTCTGTGCAAGACACGGCTGCACCGAGTATCCCGCCGTGTGCCTTGACCTGGTCCGCAAGCGCCGCTCCAGCTTCTTCGTCACGAAAGAAGCGCAAAATTGCCAGCGACACGCCCTGGAGCTCAATTCTGCCCCGCCATGCCTCGCGCAATTCCTCAAACACGGGCCACGCGATGGCACCCTGAACTGGGCCACTCATGATGTGCGTGCGAATAGCTGACGTCCCGTGCGCGTAGGCGCATTTCAGGCTGAACTCCATTCGTCGATACACGTCGTCGTGGTCCCAGAAAACTTCGTCCTTCGCGCACGAATCGTCAGCTCCTGCCAAAGACCCGGACATGTTCCGTGTTCGCTCACACGTGTGTCCCTTGTCAATGTGAGTGTGGATGTCGACAAACGTTGGCCAGCACATTCCCCCGTCCAAGTCAACTTCGGTGAGATCAGACGGCGCTTGATCCTCCACCGGTGTTATCGAGGCGATGTTTCCGCCACGGATCTCGATGTCAACAAACACGAGTCCGTCGCGATCGGAGCTCAGCTCCCCCGAGCCACTAACGACGCACTCGGGCACGTGGGTGTTGCGAAGGACGTAGTCTGTCCCGTCCGGGACGTTTATCCAGCCCATCGCGAATGGTGTGAAGACCTACAGGCGGCGGGTCCCTATTGAAATGGGCGCGCGATACCCCGACGATTATTACGGCCAGCGGCGGGTGCGAGTCCGCAGCTCGTGGGTGCTCCTGTCCCGCCGGATGATCCCACGATACCCACGCGGTCCTTTGGGAAACGGAACTGACTTTTCCACTTCCCGAAAGGACAACGAAATCTCCATGTCGAAAACCCGACCCAAAACAGTGCCGAAGGACTGCGAAATGATGGAAAAAGGAGCTTGGAAAAAGGGTCGAAAAAGCGCAAAATCAAACCGCGGGAAACACGATTGTGTTACTTGTACTGCCCTTCGAGCTCGGAGAAAATAGGCACTTCAAAGATGTCAGCTGCTAAACAAGAGCGAACACCAAGCCGTCGCTGAAAAGCAGAGGCGACGATAAGGTCTGGACTCGGCTGAAGGTGCAGTTTATAGATGAGCGGTGACTTCGCCAACGTCTATGTATTGACGCAAACGGTCCGTCCACGCACTCCGGTCACCAAACAATCGCGCCCGGAATCCTTTCCCTCTGGGCTCTAGCTAGGGTTGGGAAGTTCTCAGGATCTCACCACCCTTTCTGCGCGCAGGACTTCGTTTTACTTGCGTTGATTTTCGTCGTTTGCGTCTACGTGCTCCCAAAGAAGGTGATAACCTGGATTCGAGGTCGGAAAAACATGCAAACGGCAAAGGAGGACTAGTGGAGCCACAGGAAGGAAAATCGCAAGTGTCAGGCACGAGATGGTTCACCAGGGCAGTAAATACCATAGCTCGTTTCTCGCGCTGGTCAGCAACATGAAAGAAGCTGACGTTGACGTATTAAATGTCGAGCGAAGACTGGCGCCTTGGTTCGAGTACTCGCACCGTCGTGCTGCTGAGTCCGGTGGGAAGACAGCGACACTTTCGCTGGACAACATCTTTGAGGCTACACGCGGAGGCTTCCGAAACACCGAGTCTCTTTTGTTCGATGCCCTTTTCTTCGCGTGGGCCAATCGTATGTCACTTGCAGTGCAACAAGATTATTTTTCGGAGAGAGCTGGATGGAAACTTTCCACTACCCAGTTCGCCAGGGCTGTGGAAGCCTTGGGGTTCGAAGAACTTCTGTTGGTAAAACTTGGGCGTATTCCCCCGCATATGGCAAGGCATCTCATGGCTGAACTCGACGAAATACATTCAGAGCTACACCTCCACAAATCGAACCGAGATCTAGAATTGAGAGGAAAGGTGTCAAAGGATCGATTCCAGTCCGGATCAAGTGCCGTTAGAGGTTTGTCTGCCGAGGCTACCTTGTGTAAGCGCGCAATAAGAATGTGGGTACACGCTGTTTCGGATTCATCAGCGATTAAACATGTCACCAGAAGAGCTCTGGTTGAGTGTGAAGAATGTGGCCAAATGACAGGAGCATTGTTGTTATCATCTGATCGGTTTCAGACAGCCAGAATCTCTTTTCGCGATGTCGACCAAAAAGACTCAACGGGACGAGAACTCATCTCCATCCTCAATCGCATCACCGGCGATACTCGTGTTGCTAACCCACACCAAAGTAAGGATGATACCATCATGGTCAACGATCTATGGAATCGTTTGTATATGGATCCTGAAAGTTTTTTGACGCACCTTCTCTCTGTAGCCAGGAAGCATTCATCTCAAGCTCCCACGGTTTTGGCCGCCGTTTCTCACCTGCCAGGACTTTTAGCGTATCGGCTTCAACCTGAAAAGCCGGCTCTAATACTAACTGCCTTGTCTCGAATCTTTCGGAAGTCGACTTCCGAATCTTCGGACGTTTCGAGAGTGATCCCCTCGCACAAGGCGGACGGTTTGAATAGGATTGCACTTTGGTTAACACAGACACAGCGGGCCTCGTTGATGACAGCCAGTCCGGATATTTTTGGGAGCGCTCTTGGAACTCCTATTCGAGCAGCCATGGACTCCCGTGAAGCACTGCTCACCACCGTCTTGCCTGCATTATTGAGCAGGGCAGTAAGCAGTTATCATGGCCTAGAGATGTTGTATTCAGTTCTATTTGCATGTGATGTGATCAAAGATGGTGACCCAAAACTGTCCCAGAGGGGCATGAAATTACTGCAAGCAACGTTTCCTGGTGGAATACTTCTGGCGCTGGCTTCTTGCCTGGAATCGAGGAATACGGATGCCAGATTGGATTTATCTCCAGTACACCATGGCCCATCGATTAGGAACTTTCATGAACGGAGTCGTGATCTCGCGGCAAGTTTGCTGAGAAGTTGCGTTGACGAACTTGCTGACCAGCACAGTCAGCTTTCCGCACCGGTCTTGCGCTCACTCGTGGACTGTGACGAAATAGCTCCTGCAAAAGCAAGCTGGCAGGTTCGGCTTTTGTTGGAACCCATCTTGCAGAAAGTGCGGGAAAATCCTTCTACCTCGACGAAAGTTAAAGCTTCTGAGTCCCATGGATTGTCTGATGACGGTTTGTTGGGAGCAACACAACGGCACAGTAGTGTGCTCCAATTGGCTAAGGCTCTTGCAGACCTCATAAAATTGAATCAGCTCCGAGTTTTTGAAACCCAGAACTTTCAGGAATGGCTGATGAATGGAACTGGAGCGAAAGCTCAAAAAGAGGACCGGGGAAAAATGAGAGTTATTTCCCGCAAAATTGATATCCTACGATCAACCAGGACAGTCGGCGAATTCCGTTCTGCATTACTTGTGGCTTGTGCAGCAACGATTCCATATGTATCGGCGAAAGAAATGGACTCGCTTTTTCATGGCTTTCTTGCTGAGTTAGTTGTGCACATATCGATTCAGAAGGAAAGAGCTCGGGATAATTCGGCGCTCATGATCATCGATTTGCTGTCGCGCGTACTGAGCTTGAAAGTTGAAGAAATGAACGGAGATATAATACGTCCAACGAGAGATTTGGAAATAGAAGCTGTTTCACGCCACCTTGCAACGACGGCCGTCGAAAGTTATACCAAACTAATTTCAAACAAACAAGACAAGGGAACTGCAGCTGCGAAGAGATTAAGAATTCTACGAAGCTTACAAGCTGCACTGATACAAGTTGTTTCGATTTCAAACAGAATACCAATGTCACCAAAGCCCATTTCAATACTCGTGAACGCGTGCCTGAGACTGATGGGTGAACTCAAGCTTGAAGGATTAGGGAAGGAGCTAGTTGACATGTTCCGTGACTTCCCAGAACATGAATGCAAGCAACGTATCATGCGCGTTTGTTACGTACGACTCTGAATTAAAAATAGAATAGTCTTCCTAGCTTAATTGAATAGATAAACCTTGCTCGCAAAACTAAATCTGTGGCACTCTGTGCGGCTCTGGGACAAACACTTTGACTCGGGCGAGTCGCGCGACTGCGTTAAGTTTTGATTCAACCGGCACCTCATTATCTGACATCGTCATGATATCCAAGCGAACAGATCGCCACTCCGCAGGCGAAAAAAACTGACGATGTTTTTGAACAGATTGGAATAAGGTGTTGAGAGCATACAAGAGCATGCCACTCGCAAAGCTCTTATTCCGGCTGTAAGTAAGTTCGGCAAGTGCCCTTTCGGCTTCGCCAAGTAGCATTCTCATATCCTCGCGACTTTGCGTCCTCGCACGATACGTCCTCGTGCCTACGGAAAGGTAGCATGTCAGATTAATGGTGAAATTATCTCTTATGCAAGGAACTCACCAAATGAAGTTGATGTTATCGAAAAGAATGATGAGCCGACAAGGACTGCGGGCATGCACGCCATTAAAGAGAAGTTCAATCTATTTGCGCGCATTATCTGGTCCATCTGCATCAGCGCGCTCTCCATGTCTACTTTCATAACTTGCGTTTGTATCAGCAAGAGCTGCATTAAATCACCCTGTGAAAAAAGAATGTGAATAACGCACAGCTTCTCAAGAGTTTCTTCGCATTACCCCGAGCATGTTCTGTAGCGGGCTCTTCAACTCTTCCTCGACACGAGCGGTGACAAGTGCGAACGGATCGGGAGGCTCGGACGAACCCTCGTCAGCTGCTCCTCCGCCAACAGCCCGATATGCACGATAAAGCGCGGCGCTGTAGCCAGGCTTCGTCGCCTGTGCTGTGTATTGCGTCAACATGCGATCCAACGATGCTTTTGAGCTCTGATACGAAAACAATTGTGAATAAACGCATGCAGCATCGACTTAAATAAGCGAAATTACCTCAAGCTGTTGGAGTCCGACGACATCTTTGCTTTGTTCAAAAGCGAGAGAAAGCTCGGAACGAATTTCTTTCAACGGGATCGCCGCATGCGTGTTCCAAAACCGGCTGATAGCTGAATAGATGTTCTGTATCAACTTTTCTAAATTGTCAGAGCCGCAAATCCGGCTGTTTCTGATTGTATAATAGGATATCGCGCCGGCAGCTGATGCGAGCAGGGAATACAATATCCAGCGACGCTTCCATTTCCCTGGCTTCGTATTTGCTGCTATGATACTTTTCGCACTTGAAGATGCTCTGCTCCCTTCGCATTCAAGCAGGTGCACCAACTGCCATATGTCGTCGTTCCCGTCCTGCAATATTTTGCCGAAGTTCAGTTTCGATTTTCCTTGTATTCGCGGATCAGAGAACCAGGAATCGTCGTACCTGTTTATTCGACTTCGATTTTTTCAGAAACGGCAAGTTCGCCGGTCTACCATCGCCGAGTTTCGAACTGGATTGTTGTTGCCTTCTCGAGAATTCTTTGTTGACCGCTTTGCTCAAAGGACTCTGACTGCCCGGCACTCGGCCGTCCTGCAAAACCGAAATATTCAGAATTGAAAGATCGGCATACTAATTGCCCCGGTGATGGCGGAAAAATGACAAATACAATACAACAGAATAAGCGACAAGAATCTTACCTGCTGCGTGGTGTGTCGACTGGAACTGCCTGGCACCGAAGATTTTGATTGACTCACAGTTTGCATCGTTTTCAAGAGTCCTTCAAGGGACTCGTGCAATGTGCGCTGCAGATATCCAGCTTCGAACCTCTCTGAGTTGCTGTTACTCCAAGCGGCTGCCACCAGCCCAGCGTGCCTGTGAACTTCCCCGACCGCGGAAGCTAAATTGAACTGAACCGTTGACAGTGCCCTAACTTTGGTGTCGATGCGGAGGTGTGGCGCTGCTTGCACCCTCCGACGTTGCCGCTCGCATTTGGTCCTGGGGTTACATCGGCAACTTCAGTGGGTCTTCGCACCCATAGGAAATCATAAGCACGCACCTTCTCATGATTGAGGCGAAAAGCGATAGCGCATCTTCAACCCCAAAACAGAGCTCCTCGAGAAAGTGCCTGGAGTTGTGCGAGAAAGGTTGACGTCATTTCACAATGCATCATTTCCACAGACTGCTTGGAGAAACTTACCCGGGTCCGGTCTGAAGAAGCAAAAACCACCAAAGGCCACGCGGTGCGTCATGTAGCTTTGTTTCCCAGAAGCCGAGGGATCTCGTCACACTATGTAAGTCGCTCAAAAGTTCGCGGGATGCAGCCTGCGGCAAACGATGACAACTTAGGTGCAGTCACAGATGTTGGTGAAGGCTAGTTAGCTAAGATTTGCGATGGGGCGGTCATCCTTTTCTCGGACGTCTCACCTGTGCAACTTCAAGGGCGGCTTGTGCAGCACGTGCGAGCTCAGCTTCTCTGGTCTCCTCTTCTACTCCTTCAGAGTTCAGTGCTGCGAGCGCGTGGGGCTCTTTCAACCAGAACGCCGTCGGGCCCACGCCTCGTTCTCTATCGAAGAAAACGGGCAGAGTTGTCCTTGAGCCCGACATTGTTCGAGCAAGCGGAGTCTGGGTTGTGTTCTTCTGGCTCCACAAATCTCGCAGCCATGATTGTGAGCCGTTCGGTGCTTCTTCGTCATCCTTGAAGTTCGTTGTTTCCATCATCCCAACGATGCGGACGTTTGATTAATCTCTTTTTTCCGGACTTTTTTCGTGGAGGTTTTTGCTTTTCGCGTGATCACACTCCCGTGACTGCCCCGGGGTTTTTTCGTGCGAAAACTGGTCTGGTCCCTCGAGTTTGTATGGGTATTTCGTCTAAATCGGGTAAGACTATTTCCGGTTTGGCGGTTTGGCGGTTTGGGCAACTGGTTTGGGAAAGGAGACACGAAACTGAATTATCATATTGCAACTCTGAATCTGAACTGAGACATCCTCCACATTTACCTAGTTCGCCGCGATGAGGGAGGGCTCCATCTCCGCAGGCGCCTCGTATCCCATGAGGTTGATGTAGGTCGCGGTGACATTCGCGAGGCCAGCCTTGGGAAGGTCGTCACGGAACTTGACAGTTGCAGGGAGTGCAGGGCCACCGATGGCGACAGGGACGGGCGCAAGGGTGTGTGACGTGAGAGCAAGAGGTTTGCCTTCCTCACTCATGAGTGGCTCGTTCTTCTTGTTGCGCTGGACCATGTCATCCGCATTGCCGTGATCAGCGGTCACGAGGTACATGCCTCCAAGCTCGTCGACGAGGTCGAGGAGCTCCTTCACGCACGCGTCACACTCCTCGCACGAAACGATGGTCGCCTGGAGGTCACCAGTGTGACCGACCATATCCGGATTGGCGTAATTGACACGCACGACATCATACTTGCCACTGCGAAGAGCCTCCTTACCTGCGGCGGTGATTTCACGCGCTTTCATGAGAGGCGCCTGGTTGAAGGGAACGTTGTCGCTGGGAATCTCAACGTAGGTTTCGAGATTCTCGTTGAAATATCCAGAGCGGTTGCCATTCCAGAAGAAGGTGACGTGACCAAACTTCTGTGTCTCGCTGCATGCGAAGGTCTTGAGCCCATTCGCCGCGAGGACTTCACCGGAAGTGCGCTCGATAAGGGGAGGGGGAACAAGGTAGTTGGCAGGGAGCTTGAGGTCACCGTCGTACTGCATGAGCCCAGCGAATTTGACCTTCGGAAAGCGGACGCGGTCGAAACCCTTGAAGTCGGGATACTCAAAAGCCTTGGAGATTTCGACGACGCGATCAGCACGGAAGTTAGCAATCACAACTGCATCGTCATCCTCGACGGTGCCGACGGCCTTGCCGTCATCATCTACGATGACGAAAGGTTCGAGGTACTGATCGCTGTCACCGCCCTCCTTCAGCTTCTTGAGACCCTCGATGGGGTCGGTGAACTTGTTGGGGGCCTCGCCAAGGACGTGAGCCTTCCAACCCCGTTCGACCATGGCCCAGTCGGCCTCGTAACGGTCCATGGTAACCTTCATCCTTCCACCGCCAGACGCAACCTTGGCATCACAACCCTCAAGGGCAGCGAGGTCGTTCACAAGGGTCGACATGTACTCGCGGCTGGTTCCGTCGGGAACATCGCGCCCGTCGGTGAGAACGTGCAGGCGAAGCTTCTTGCAGCCGTCAGCCACAGCGCCCTGCATCAGGCCCTTGAGCTGATTGTACCTCGAGTGCACACCGCCAGAGCTCAGCAAAGTGATGATGTGCAAAGTGTTCGCCTCGAAAGCGGGTTTGACGTACTGCCAGCCAGCGTCCTGGAAGATGGATTTCTTTTCGAGGGCAATATCAACGAGGGATGCACCCTGAGCGATGATCTTTCCGGCACCGAGCGCGTTGTGGCCGACCTGAGCAAAAGGGGGTTAGAGAAGGTCACTTTTTGGGGCGAAGAAAAAACTTTTTCCGGGAAGGATCGGGATCGGGCAGCGCACCTCGCTGTTCCCCATGTCCTGGTCGGTCGGCAGGCCGACGGCTTGACCGTGAGCTAGGACGCTTCGATAGTACGCGGAGCCCTTCGCGGCGAGAGAATCCATGGTGGGCGTCTTCGCAACGTGGCAAGCGTTGAATCCGTCCTTGACGGGATTCTCGCCCCAGCCGTCCAAGATGCACACCAGGACGGGCTTCTTCCGCGGAATCACAGGATGAGGCGCGAGCTCCATTGTGAGTTAGCTGATATCTTTTGAAACGCTTTTGAGGATGGATCGATGCGAGTGGCGCGGTGGTACGCGCGTCCTTCAATGCCGCCGCCCCGAAAAGCGCGACACGAAAAAGCCCCCGATACAAGTGTGCCCTCATCGAGGATGGAGCCATCGAACCCTGATTGACGAGTTAGATAGATTAGAGTTTAGACAGTGAATCTCTGATGTGATGTTCGTTATTGGGGGCAGGGTTCCAAGTGACGCATATCGCCCGCGCACGTTAGGGTTTCCCAACAGCGAGCACCGGCTTGGACGCAAACTAGCGCACGGATTTGTCTTGGAAGCGCTTAACCGCGTGAACTCCCGGTGGAAAACGCGCACATCAAGCTTAAGTCGTGTTGGATGGCGAAAAGCATTGTCGCCACCTTCACGTTTGAGGGCGAGGAACCCAAGACGGTAAGAACGAAAGGATGATCGCGCTAACGATACGCTACGCACGACGTGAATCTCAATTTCCACATGTTTCTTACTCATTCATCATTTCCTTCGTCACCCGTGTTCAGGTCTCGACGGAAGTCGAAGGGAAGCTATCAGATGCACTCCTTGACTTCAGGGCTGCCTGCATGGAGCACCTGACATCATACATTAGCGCGCAGAGCAAAGGTGAAGCAGCCGAGGTGAACGACGATGCCTTCGCAGACAATAGCGACGTGGAGGAAGATAACGTGGATGCGTTCCTCAAAGGGAAAAACAATAAACGACAGAAGAAGTAACAACGACGGCACCGAGGCTGCTCTTTTGCTTGTTGGTGTGAGCGCTGGTAACTGCCGGGTCTGGGTTCCCATGACTTTCAACAAGGAAGCATGGCGACTTTATCTGTTGTAATACTCGATTTCCGTAACATTTAGACTATCATGTTCAAGCCGGTTTGCTCTACATTTGTCCGCCCGCCCGAAGGAGCACCACCACGGCGGCGACAGAAACTTCAGTCAAAACCTTGCTGAGCTCTGTCCTGCCCTCCACAATAAGTGATGCTTCGCATCCAACCTTGCGTGAATACCAACACTGTTCTGAGATATACCAGCTCGACCAGTGTTCGACGTCAACGTCCTGTGTACACTCGCAGTGCAATCAACCGACGTGTGAACGCGTCGACGACGGTGCGTAACATTGGACTCTTCCGAGGTCACACCCGAACGACCCTGACGTCTCCTTGTACCCGGTCGCAGCCAATGACCGACAGTTCATCTCTGCAATCGTTGGAGCTCAATGAGAATCGTTTCGTGAGTCTTCTGCGTAATCTCATCGGGGAGGCTGAGCACCTACAGAACACAGGGGTGGGAACCGCCTACGTACCACAGGAGGACCGCGCCATCAAGCACGTGCTTGAGGTACTGGCGCCTCACAGGAAGGAAAATGGCGGACCCTTGGAGATCGATCACGTTACGTACGCGGAGGGACGTGGCAACTTGATAATTAAATACCCGGGAACTGGTTCGTCTGAAGATGTGCTGAGCTTCGTGGGCTCTCACCTCGATGTGGTGCCAGCAAACCCGGATGCGTGGAACGTGGACCCATTCAGTTTGACAATCGATGGCGATAAGCTGTACGGCCGAGGTACAACGGACTGCCTCGGCCACGTCGCGCTGATGACGACGTTATTTTCGCAGCTTGCAGAGCTCAAGCCAGAGCTCAAAACGACCTTGACCTGCGTTTTCATCGCAAGTGAGGAAGCTTCTGGACCTGGTATCGGCGTAGACGGTTTGGTGGCTGAGGGAAAGTTGGACCACTGCAAGCCAGGCCCAGTGATCTGGGTTGATTGCGCGGATAGCCAGCCTTGTATCGGCACCGCAGGTGCGGTTACGTGGCATCTTTCCGCTAATGGACATCGCTTTCATTCCGGTTTACCGCACAAGGGCATAAATGCCATAGAAATGGGCATGGAGGCGGTTAGCCGCATCCAGCAAAAGTTCTACGAGTGCTTCCCAGCCTGCGAAAAGGAGCGGGATTATAAGTTCATCACCCCCTCAACTATGAAGCCGACTCAGATAAAGTGCGCCCCTGGAGGATTGAATCAGATCCCTCCTGAGGCGACAATCAGCGGCGACATACGCTTGACTCCCTTCTATGACGTCTCGGCGTTGAAGGCATGCATCGAGGCGGAGGTTGCAGCCATCAACGCTGACATCGAGTCTCTTCCCGTACGTGGACCGTGCTCCAAGTACGTCATCAAGCCTGACGACGGCGAGCCTATCGTGGGACACCTCAAATTGGAATGGGGTGATCATTTACTCACCGGTATCGCATGCGATCTCACGTCTCCCGCTTTCAAGTTGATGTGTGACTCGATAAAAGATGTGAAGGGAGTAGCGGAGCCGTACTCTCTCACTGGCTCACTTCCCCTGGTGCACGACATGCAGTCAGAAGGTTTCGACATTCAGCTCATCGGTTTCGGGCTCATGTCCACCTACCACGCAGACAACGAATACTGCTCGTTGAATGACATGAAGGATGCAGCAAGGATCTTAGCGACGCTCATCGCGAAGTTTGCATAACAAAAAAAAAGTGCCGACTCGTAAATGAAGGGGAGTCGGAGATCGTCAATGAAGCTTTGAAATTTCGTTTACAAGGTGACTCTCGTATTCGTCTTCACCATCCCGATTCATCG
>CESU01016344.1_pt1 | contig 16085 bp, 12 predicted proteins | sample 531141 | NCBI WGS metagenome assembly CESU01 (sample SAMEA2621401, study PRJEB7988) | marine metagenome | isolation source: saline water (ENVO:00002010), including
TGTCTAAAAACACCACTAAAAAATAAAAAAAATAATTGGCTATAAATCACTCCACTAATACCTATATGAAAGGAACTTCTTCCAAAACTCCAAACGCTTAGACCTGTAATAACCCATGAAAAAAACAAAACTCTCCAAGCAATAGGACGGTAAAAGTAAAACATAGCCCATGTAAGTATTAAAAATGGAACAGAGTTATTAATTAAGTGATTATTATCAGATGAAGAGTGAACTAAAGGAGCAAATACGACTCCCAATAATCCGTCAAAAGTTCTTGGGTAAATTCCAAGTTTGTAAAGATTTAGATGAAAATAAATATTGGCAAAATGAATTAACCACAAAAAAAATAAAAAGAAAATAATCCAATAGTGTTTTAAAAAGATATTGTAAAAATCTTTCATCTATTTTATATCTCTCTCTTTTTTTAAATGTTGGTAAGCCTCTTGAATTTTTTGAAATTTCTTCTTAGCCGCTAACTGTTGTTCTTCTCCAAGTTGATTAAATTTATCAGGATGGTGTTTGATTGCCATTTTACGGTAAGCTTTTTTAATGTCATCATTAGTGGCTGATTCATCAATACCCAAAGTTTTGTAAGAACTAGAAACATCTTTATAAAACAAGGATTTAATTTGTTCAAATTCTATTTTTGAAATTCTAAAATAAGAAGCAATTTTTTGAATTACTTTCATTTCAGAGTCCGATACATTACCATCAGCCTGTGCAATACCAAAGAGATATTGAATAAGAAGAGATCTTTGCCTTAAAGGCATACTATTATTTATAGTATTACATATTTCAACAAGGACAAAATTCTTTTTTAGTATATCCTTAAAATCACTGATATATTTTGTAGAAAGTTGGGGAGAAAATTGCTGTCTGAAAAAATCTTTAACATAATCAAGCTCAGATTTTAAAATTTTTCCGTCTGCCTTCATTACTGCTCCGGAAAGAACAAGAAGTGCTGTAGCAAAATCACTCTGTGTTATTCTAGATGAATAATAACTGGCATCATTAGAATAGGAACTTCCTCTAAAATTATAAGAACTAGAAGATCTAGAATTATTGGAGGTAAACTTGTCAAAACTAGAACCAATAAAATATCCTAGGAAAGCGCCAAATAAACTCCTGGTTGCAAAAAAACCAAGTGCTGCACCTACTAGACCTCCAATTCCTATTAACACTTTAAATCAATTCAAAACTTCTTTCTACAAAATCGCTTAAGTCCTTACCTTTTAACATCCCATGGGACAATAGAGCTAAATCTAAAGCTTGTTTAGCTAAAACTTTTTGATTTTTTCCTTTAGCGGTTATCACTTTGGAAACTAATGGATGATTAGTATTTACCACAAGATTATACATTTCTGGCATTACACCCATCATATTCATTCCTCCTCCTCCAGCAGCTTGTTGTTCTTTCATTCTTCTCATGAATTCACTTTGAGTAATTAAAACTGGTTTTTCAGATTCGCTTAAACTTTCCACTTGAACAGTATATTTTTCTTTTTCAACTATTTCTTCAAAAATTGGCTTTAGTAATTCTTCCTGTTCTTTGGTTAATTTTGAGGGTATGTTCTCTTCTTTAGAAATTATATTGTCGATGGTATCAGCATCAACTCTAGCAAATGAAGCTCCTAAATCTTGTTCTGATTTTGATATATAATGGGAAGCGAGAGGTCCATCCATAATTAGCACATCGTATCCTTTTTTATGAGCTGATTCAATAAGTGAATGATGTTCTTGTTTATCGTGGGAATAAAGAAATACTAGCTTGTCATTTTTATCAGTTTGTGCAGCTTTTACTTTTTCTTTATATTCATCTAGAGTAAAGTATTCATCTTTTGCATTTTTAAGTAAACTAAATGGTTTGGCTTTTTCATGAAATTTTTCGTCTGTTAAAATTCCATACTGAATAAAGACGTTAATATCATCCCATTTACTTTCAAAATCTTTTCTGTCCTTTTTAAACATACCTGACAACTTATCTGCAACTTTCTTGGTTATATGGTTAGAAATCTTCCTTACGTTACTATCACTTTGTAAATAAGATCTTGAAACATTCAATGGAATGTCTGGAGAATCAATTACCCCATGTAAAAGAGTTAAAAACTCTGGAACAATATTTTCAACAGAATCGGTTATAAAAACTTGATTACTATAAAGCTGAATCTTATTTTTCTGTAATTCAATTTGATTTTTAAGTTTTGGGAAATAAAGTATACCAGTTAAATTAAATGGGTAGTCTACATTTAAATGGATATGAAATAGAGGTTCTTCAGTAAATGGGTATAATTCACTGTAAAAAGATTTGTAATCTTCTAATTTTAAATCTACAGGCTTTTTTATCCATGCAGGAGAAGGATTGTTAATTATGTTTGGAACATCAATACTAATTTTCTCAATATTTCCATCTTTGTCTTTCTTTCCCTTTGGATCATCTATAGATTCTGTTTTGGTGCCAAACTCTATATCAACAGGGAGGAATTTACAATACTTGTTTAAAATTCCTGAAATTCTATTTTCTTCTAAAAACTCTTTGGAGTCTTTATCAATATGAAGTATAATATCAGTTCCTCTATTTTTCTTTTTAATTTCTTTTAATTCAAAAGTTGGATCTCCTTTGGATTCCCACTGAACAGCTTTAGAACCATCTTTGTGGGAAAGAGTTTGAATTTGCACTTTGCTGGAAACCATAAATGAAGAATAAAAACCAAGACCAAAATGACCAATTATAGATTTTGGATCTTTGTCTTTATATTTTTCTAAAAATTCTTCTGCACCAGAAAAAGCTACTTCGTTGATATATTTATTTACTTCGTCTTGGGTCATTCCTATACCATGATCTCTAATGGTAAGTGTTTTTTTCTTCGAATCTAAAATAACTTCAACTTTTAAATTTTTCAATTCCTTTTTGTACTCTCCGGCATTAGATAAAGTCATTAGCTTCTGTGAAGCATCTACAGCATTAGAGACTAATTCTCTTAAAAATATTTCGGTATCGGAATACAGAAATTTTTTGATAATCGGAAAAATATTTTCGCTTTGTACGTTTATGGATCCTTTTTGCATTTTTTATAATTTTCAAAGACATATTCAAACTACATGCCAATTGGTTAATATTACAAATCTATGACATTATGTCCTAATGAATAGCCTGCAATTTATCCGTATTGTAAATTTGTCACAGGAAACAACCATTTAGGCAAACATTGATATGTTCAAAAAGAAGTAGTGTAAAAATAAAAGATAGGAACTAAATTAATAACATTGTAAGGTGAAAAATTTAATAACATTAAACAATAGATATTTGCTATCTACTGCTATGTTGGTTTTTGTTCTTCTAATAATAGACGATACTACTTTTTATAAGTTATATAAAATGAAACAAGAACTTCACTCCTTAGAATTAGAAAATATTAAAAAGCAAAAGGAGATCATACAAATTAAAGAAAAAACAAAGCAGTTAACTACCAACAAATTTGCTTTAGAGAAATTTGCGAGAGAACATTATTTAATGAAAAAAAACGATGAGGTGATTTACGTATTTGACGACCTATGAAAATCTTGAGACTTTAAATAATCCTGCAAAATTATAACAGCAGATATTCTATCAAGATTCTCCTTATTTCTTCTTTTCATTTTTTTTAAACCAGAGCTTAAAACCGTTTGCATGGCTATTTTAGAAGTAAATCTTTCATCGTAAAATTTTATTTCTATATGAGGAAAATATTTTGTAATTTTTCGATAAAAAGACTGAATCATTTCACTTGAATGGGTTTGTCCACCTCTTAGATTTTTTGGTTCCCCAATTACTATTTTATCGACCTTATTTTCTAGTACATAATTTTCAATAAAATTAAGTATGTCATGAGTTTTTACAGTATTTAAGCCATGGGCAATTAATAATGAACTTTCTGCATAAGCAATGCCAGTCCTTTTTAATCCATAGTCCAATGCCAAAATTTGACTCATTTCTCAAATATAGTCCTATAAAACAATACCGTTTAAATTAATTGTGATATTTGCATATATGGATTTAGAGTATATAATCAATGAAGCTTGGGCAAATAGGGATTTATTAAAAAATGAACTGACTGTAAGTGCTATAGAAAAAGTAATTACCAAGTTAGATAATGGTGAATTAAGAGTTGCTGAAAAGATTAATAATAAATGGGAGACACACCAGTGGATAAAAAAAGCAGTTATCTTATACTTCCCTGTTAGAAAAATGGAAACAATAGAAATTGGTCCTTTAGAGTTTCATGATAAAATGAAATTAAAAAGTAATTATGCATCTAAAGGAGTTAGAGTTGTTCCTCACGCTATTGCTAGATTTGGATCATACCTTGCTAAAAACGTTGTTATGATGCCATCCTATGTTAATATTGGAGCATATGTAGATTCAGGAACTATGGTGGATACATGGGCAACCGTTGGTTCATGTGCTCAAATAGGAAAAAATGTTCACTTAAGTGGTGGTGTTGGAATTGGAGGTGTTTTAGAGCCTTTACAAGCTTCACCAGTAATTATTGAGGATAATGCCTTTATTGGATCTAGATGTATAATTGTTGAAGGTGCTAGAGTTGGAGAAGAAGCAGTCTTGGGTGCAAATGTTGTTATTACAAAATCTACCAAAATAATTGATGTAACCCAATCTGACCCTATAGAATACAGAGGAATAGTTCCAGAAAGAAAAGTTGTTATTCCTGGTTCTTACAGTAAAAAGTTTAAAAGTGGAGATTACCATGTGCCATGTGCATTAATTATTGGAGAACGTAAAGAAAGTACAGATCTCAAAACATCTCTTAACGAAGTATTAAGAGAATTTGAAGTCACTATATAATTATACTTAAATTATTTAAAATAAATTTACGAAATGAAAATAGGTTTTGATGCTAAAAGAGCTTATCAAAATTTTACTGGATTAGGTAATTACAGTAGAGACTTAATTGAGCACTTAATTAAAAATTATTCAGAAAATGAGTACATCTTATTTGCACCAAAAGATTCTGAAAATTCAAGATTAGATTTCTTAAATAAGTTTGACAATACTTATACAGTATTTCCCCAAAATAAACTAAATAAAACTTTCAAAGGGTTATGGCGTACTATAAATATGGAAAAATCAATTATTAAAAATGATGTAGATATATATCACGGATTAAGTAACGAGATCCCAAGAGTTAAAAATAAGAAGATACCATACATAGTTACCATTCATGATTTAATTTTTAAAAGATTTCCAAGAAACTATAGATCTATTGATAGAAAGACATATAACATTAAATATAAGTATGCGGTAAAGCATGCAGATTTAACAATTGCTATAAGTGAGCAAACTAAAGAAGATATTGTCGAATTTTATAAAATAAAACCTGAAACCATAAAAGTAATATATCAAACATGTCACGAAAATTTTAGAAAAAAATATTCCAATGAAGCCATAGAAATTGCAAAGACAAAATTTAAGCTTCCAAAAGAGTTTATTTTGAATGTAGGAACTATAGAAACAAGAAAGAATTTGATCTCCATAATAAACGCAATGAGTGTAATGAAAATCGATGTTCCTTTAGTGGTGGTTGGAAAGAAAACTCAATATATGAATTTTCTAAAAATTCAAATGAAAAAGATAAATTTTGATAGTAAAAAGATTCTTTTCTTAGAAGATGTTTCAATTGATGAATTACCAATAATTTACTCACTATCCTCCTTATTTCTTTACCCATCTCTTTTCGAAGGTTTTGGAATTCCTATTCTTGAAGCACTATATTGTAAAACACCTGTTATTAGTAGTAAGGGAAGTTGTTTTCTGGAAGCTGGTGGAGATTTCAGCAAATATATTGATCCAGAAAATAAAGAAGAGTTTGCATTTCAAATTGAGGAATGCCTAACCAATAATAAACTAAGAGAGTCTATGATTGAAGAAGGCCTAAAACATGCCGAAAATTTCCAACCAAATAAAATTTCTAAACAACTTATTGATGTCTACGAAAGTTTGGTCTAACAATTATAGTTCTTCAAAATTTGATTCAGTTACAGATGTTCTTAACCATGGAGGAATCATTCTTTATCCAACTGAAACAATTTGGGCTATTGGATGTAAATCTACACTAAAAAATAGTGTTCATAAAGTTTATGATATAAAAAAGAGACCGTACAATATGCCACTAATTAATTTAATTGATGACATTAATAATATTACAAAATATATAGAAAATTTTAATATTAAGGACTTAGATTTGATAAAAAAAAACGACTCCCCTCCTACTGTCATATATCCTAATTGTAAAACTAAATACAGATTTCTGGCTAATGAATTAAATGAGATCTCTTTTAGAGTAACTCCAATTAGAGAGTTGAAAGAAATTATAAATAAACTTGATTCACCAATTATTTCAAGTTCTGCAAATATAAGTGGAGAAGAATTTCCTGAAAGTTTAGATAAAATTTCTAAATCAATTATAAATTCTGTAGATCTAATTCTTAATTTTGAATTAGAATCGTCTGGAATACCATCTGAAATAATAAAAATAAATAGCGGAAAAATTGAATATCTCAGAAAATAAATACAATAATCTTTTAGGATCAGAAAAAATCTTCAAAACTATTTCCAGTGTTGCTGAGAAAATTGATCAAAAAGTATTTGTTACAGGAGGTTATGTGAGGGATCAAATTCTTAATAGAACAACCAAAGATATTGACATAGTCACTATTGGGAGTGGAATTGAGCTTGCAAAAAAAACTGCCAAAGTTTTAAATAGCTCAACTGTTAAAATCTTTAAAAATTTTGGAACAGCTATGATTAATGTTGGAAATCTTGAAATTCAATTTGTTGGGGCAAGAAAAGAAAGCTACAGAAAAGACTCTAGAAACCCAATTGTTGAAAATGGAACTGTAGAAGAAGACCAGAACAGGAGAGATTTCACGATTAATGCATTAGCTATTTCATTAAACAAAGACAATTATGGGGAATTTATTGACCCATTTAATGGAATTGAGGATTTGAATGAGAAAATATTAAAAACACCATTAGATCCTGATATCACATTTTCAGATGACCCCTTGAGAATGATGAGAGCTATAAGATTCTCTTCTCAACTAGATTTTCAAATTGAAAATCAAACCTTAAAAGCCATTAAAAAAAATGTTGAAAGAATAACTATTGTTGCACAAGAAAGAATAACAGAAGAACTCAATAAAATAATACTTAGTAATCAACCTTCAAAAGGATTTAAGCTTTTAGAAGAGACTGGATTGCTAAAATTGATTTTTCCTGAATTTCAATTACTAAAAGGTGTGGAAATAAAAGATGGAAAAAGTCATAAAGATAACTTCTACCATACTTTAAAGGTTCTTGACAATATTCTGCCTTACAGTAAAGGGAATTTGTGGCTTAGATGGGCGGCTTTACTTCATGATATAGCAAAACCAAACACCAAAAGATTTAATACTAGACAAGGTTGGACTTTTCATGGACATGAAGACAAAGGCGCAAGAATGGTACCTACTATATTTAGAAAATTAAAACTTCCCTTAGAAAACACAATGAAATATGTCCAAAAATTAGTTTTATTGCATTTGAGGCCTATATCACTTACAAACGATAGTATAACAGACTCAGCTCTTAGGAGATTGTTATTTGAAGCAGGAGACGATTTAGAGGATTTAATGACATTATGTCAATCCGATATCACCTCTAAAAACAAGGACAAAAAAATCAAATATTTAAATAGATTTGAGAATGTTAAAACAAAACTAAGAGATTTAGAAGGCAGAGATAAAATAAAAAATTGGCAACCCCCAATTGGTGGAAAAGAAATAATGGAGACTTTAAATATTAAGCCTTGTAAGGAGATTGGCATCCTTAAAGAATTTATAAAAAATGCTATTTTAGACGGAATAATTAAAAACAGCTACGAAGAAGCATACGACTATTTGCTTATTAAGGCTAAAGAAATTGGAATAATTGAAAAATAACTCATTAGACATAAGAATAGTAGCAGATACTCAAGTAGATATATTTGTAGACTTGAGAATTAATAAAAAAAATAATTTCATGACAATACATGATTTTTTAATAGAGAATTTTCATCTAGACAAATTAGAAATGTCTTCTTTTTTCTATAGTAACGATGACTGGGACAAAGGGGAAGAAATAACTTTAATGAATATGAACTTTGGGGATGAAGAAACTGTTAAACATATGGAATCTATTACCATAAATGAAGTATTTCAACAAAAGAAATTGAAATTCTTATATGTAAATGACTTTCTTAATATGAATATATTTTATGTTGAAATTTTAAAAGAAAGTGATTTAGAGAACGAAGAAAACTTAAAGCTTCTCCATAAACTTGGTAAATATGAAGCTAAAAAAAGTGGTGATAATCTTAGCTTAAAAGATGAAAATAAACTTTCCGAAGTTGAAGACATTCTAAATGACTCGGAAGAAGATGATTTCAGTGGGTTTGAAGAACTAGATCAGGATTTGTACTAAATTATAAAAGGCCTTTATTTTTTCTTAAAAACCATTCTATAAATGGAAATATTAATAGTAGAAGAAGCCACTTGTAGTTAATTAAATCTTGCTGCTTTTGTTCTATATGAGTCTTGATTTTTAAATTATTATCTTTCTTTAGATTATCTACTAAGTTTTTAATTTCTGAAAACTGATAACTTCCTCCATTTTGATTAAGTACTGCTAGTTTTTTTGGATTAGCTACAGTATTTAATTTTTCAATATTTGAGGGGATAATTGAAAATTTACCTCCTCTTTGAAGAAGTTCATTTTTATTATTTAGAATTATTTGATAGCTGTAATCTCCAATTGGTAATCCACTAAGTTTTAAATCGTAAAAATTATCTCTAGAAATTAAATTTTTAAAATTTTCTTTTCCAGACGAATCTTTGTAAGAAAATACAATATCTGCTCCAGATTCAACTTCCATTAATTCATTGTAATATTCTGTGTATATATACAAAGGTTTGTTTTCGAAACTATTCTTTGGAACTACAGAATTTAATCTAGATTTTTTTTCTGTTTTCTTCAGATATTGAACAACTTTTCTGATGAAATCTTTAAATGTATTGGCATTGTTATTTGATCTATATTCTGCCATTTTCCATCTCCATATCCCTTCTCCGAATATCACTCCATGTTTAATATTTCTACTATTGAAAAAATAAATTAATGGATAAGGCATTTTTAAGTTATTCACAGACTGATAAAGTAAAATATTTGCACTAGAAACGAGATTGTAATCTATCGAAAACGGGACAGAAAGAGGTGGATATTCAGGTATTATATTCTGCCATTTCTCCCCAAAAGCAAAAGATTTAAAATCTTCATTTAAATGCGCTCCTACCTCATTAGTCCCTTTAAATTTATTTTGTTTAAGTCCTAAAAGGAATTTCTCAGCAGTGTTGGATCTAATTTCCGAACCAGAAACAATTAACGAAGGAATTTCCAGCAGTCTACTTTTCTCGACAACTTTCATTAAGGTCTTACTACTAGTTGGTTTGTAGAAAATTAACAAATCAAAGTCGCTAATTTCACCTTTAAACTTATCGATTTGAAAAGTAGTTACTTTAGATTTTAATTGATCTTCTAACGCCCAATTAAGAGCTGCAATATCTGGATGTGAACAGGAGCTTAATATTAATATCTTTTGAGAATAGTCAATAACTTCAATTGAGGTTTTTTTAGAATTATTTAATAGATTTTTATCTGTTTTTCTTGAGTTAATCACTACTTTATATTCCTTAATCCCCTTTTCTTTAGCTTTATCTGTAAAAGTTACTTTAGTGATTCCTTTATTAAAAGTTTTAAATTTCTTTTCTTCTACTAATTCTTTCCCCGATAACAATTGAACCTTGACATCTTTAAAGGAATTATTTGCAGCCAAGGATATTTCTATGGGAAAATCATTTCCCAAAAGAGCATATTTATTATTGTTTATAGATTTGATTTTTATATCGTCGTATTGCAAAGTATCTCCAAGTATAATAGTGTTTACAGAAATTGAAGGAGAAATGGATATATATGGTAAATCCTTTCCCATATTTACTATACCATCAGAAGCAATAATTAAATCTGTTAAATTAGTCCCATGGTATTTAATATTTATGAAATTATATAGTTGGTCAAAATTGGTAGAATTATCTTCAAAGTAAAACAAAGTGTCTTTTAGTACTTTTTGACCAAAAACACATGTTCTTAAATCATAAAACTCTCTTAACTCTTCAAATGTTCTTTTAATTGAATCTTCATAAAATTTATTGTAAAAAACCGAATCTTCATTGGATAAAATACTTTTAGAATTGTCTTGTGCAAACAAAAGAATTGGTTTTTCTTCAACCAATTCTGATTTTATAATTTTAGGTCTTAAAAGAAAAATGCTTATTGAAATAAAAGTAATCCATCTTAAAATAAATAGGATAAAAAGAGTTTTTGAGGATAAATAATTTTGTTTTCTTTCTTTATTATATAACAAAAAGGTAAACGCAAGTCCCATTGCAATAAAAACAAAAACTAGATAAACGGGGGAATCAAAAATAATTGTACTCAACTATAATAAGTTATGTTAACATACCTCCATCTACATTCAGAGTCTGACCAGTTATATAAGCACTTAAATCACTTGCTAGGAAAACACAAGCATTGGCAATATCTTCAGGCGAACCACCTCTTTTAAGTGGTATTGCATTTCTCCAAATATCTACAGTTTTCTCATCTAACTTTGCAGTCATCTCAGTTTCAATAAATCCTGGAGCAATGACATTACTTCTTATATTTCTAGAACCAAGTTCAAGGGCAATAGATTTAGAAAATCCAATTATTCCAGCCTTAGAAGCAGCATAATTTGATTGACCTGCATTTCCTTTTATACCTACAACAGAACTCATATTAATTATGGATCCTTTTCGTTGTTTGAGCATAGTTCTTAGTACAGCTTTGGTCATATTAAAAACAGACTTTAAATTCACTTCGATAACTTTATCAAAATCTTCTTCAACCATCCTCATTAATAAATTGTCCTTAGTAATTCCAGCATTGTTTACTAAAACATCAATAGAACCAAAATCTTTTAATACATTTTTAACCAAATCTTGTGATTCTTTATGGTTAGCAGCATTGCTTTGATAACATTTCACTTTAACACCATAATTTTTTAACTCTTTAACCAGGGAATTAGCAGATTCTACAGAAGAATTATATGTGAAAGCAACATTAGCACCATGTTGAGCAAAAATCATGGCTATGCCTTTGCCAATTCCTCTACTTCCTCCAGTGATAATTGCAGTTTTATCTTCTAATAATTTCATTTTTAATTCAGTTTATTCAAATATACACAATCTAATTTCTCAGAAATAAGGTATTTAAGATTTATATCTTTTTTATTCTCTATGAAATAACTGTGATTATTTTGCGTGAAATCTAAACTTTTAAAATCATAAATTTAGTAAGCAACTTTTTTAATTGTTTAATAGTTCTATTTTTGTAAAAATTTTAAAACCTTAATGTCAAATAAGACTTCCATTAACAGTTTAGATTTAAATAAAGAGCAGTTTGTTTCTCAAATCCTCAATGACTATCGTATAATTTTCATGAGTAGAGAGGCCTCCTTGTTAGGGAGAAAAGAAGTTCTTACAGGAAAAGCAAAATTCGGAATTTTTGGTGATGGCAAAGAACTAGCACAACTAGTAATGTCTAAATTCTTTAAAAATGGGGATTTCAGATCTGGTTATTACAGGGATCAAACATTTATGATGGCAATTGGAGAGCTTAGTGTTCAAGAATTTTTTGCCGGGCTATATGCACACACAGATTTGGATAAAGAACCTAATTCAGCTGGCAGACAAATGGGTGGACATTTCTCAACAAAAGCCGTTGATAATGATGGGAATTGGCTTGATTTATCAAAGAAAAAAAACTCAACCTCAGATATTTCTTGTACAGGAGCACAAATGCCTCGACTAGTAGGTCTGGGATTAGCGTCCAAGATTTATAGACAAAATAAAGAATTAAAGGACTTTAAGAAATTTTCAAATAATGGAAATGAAGTTGCATTTGGAACCATAGGAGATGCTAGTACGTCAGAAGGTGTATTTTGGGAATCAATGAATGCAGCATGTGTATTAGAAATCCCTTTGGTTATGTCTATTTGGGATGATGGATATGGGATATCAGTAGAAAAAAAATATCAAACTACTAAAGAAAGTATTTCTACTGCCTTATCAGGTTTTGAAATTAAAGACCAATCCAATGGTTTGAAAATATTTAAATGTAATGGGTGGAATTATACAGAACTATACAGTACTTACCAAGAAGCTGTTAATTTTTCAAGAGAACACCATAAGCCATCTTTGGTACATGTCGAAGAAATCACACAACCTCAAGGACATTCAACATCAGGATCTCATGAAAGATACAAGTCTGTTGAAAGATTAGATTGGGAAAAAGAATATGACTGTATTGTTCAATTTAAAAAATGGATACTTAGTAATGAAAATGCAACTGGAAAGCCATTATGCAGCTTAGAAGATTTAGAATCTATAGAATTAGATATTAAAAATGAAGTAAAAAAACAATCCAAAGCAGCCTGGGCAGAATTCTTAAATCCAATTAAAGAAAGCTTGAATGAATGTACTTTCCATCTAAAAAATATTGCTAGTAAAAGCTCTAAAAAATCAGAAATACTTCAAATAGTAAACGAGTTAGAAAAAATTAGAGAACCTATTAAAAAAGATATTTTTTCAAGTTTTAGAAATACACTATTATTTACTCGTGGAGAAGATTCCAAAGAGAAACTAGCTGCCAAACAGTGGTTTAAAACTCAACAAGAGTCACAATTTGATAATTACAATTCTAATTTATACACTGAGACAAATTTATCTGCTTTAAAGGTTAAACCATTTGAAGTAATACTTTCTAAAAACAAAGTTGATGGAAGAGTGATTTTAAAAAATAATTTTAGAAAACTTTTCAAGCTATTACCAGAACTTTTAACTTTTGGAGAGGATACTGGTGTTATTGGAGGAGTTAACCAAGTAATGGAGGGAATGCAGGAAGAGTTTGGGGAGCTTAGAGTTTTTGATACTGGAATAAGAGAAACTACAATTATTGGACAAGGAATAGGAATGGCTTTAAGAGGACTGAGACCAATTGCTGAAATACAATATCTAGATTATTTGCTTTATTGTATTCAAATTATGAGTGATGATCTAGCAACATTGGCTTACAGGACAAAAGGCACACAAAAGTGTCCTCTAATTGTAAGAACAAGAGGTCACAGACTAGAGGGTATTTGGCATGCAGGTTCTCCAATGGGAGGAATTATTAATTTGTTAAGGGGAATTATAGTTTGCGTCCCCAGAAATATGGTGAAAGCAGCAGGGTTTTACAATACTTTAATTAAATCAGATGATCCAGCTTTGGTAATTGAATGTTTGAATGCTTATAGGATTAAAGAAATTGAACCAGAAAATTATGGTGAGTTTACAACTCCAATTGGAATCCCTGAAATTGTTTCTGAAGGAAGTGATATTACAGTAGTAAGTTATGGTTCAACTTTTAATATTTGTGTTGAAGCAGTAAAAGAACTAAATAATTATAATATATATTGTGAACTAATTGATGTACAGACACTTATACCATTTGATGTGAATCATTTAATTAGTAAGTCTTTAGAGAAAACGAATAAGATTATTTTTATAGACGAAGATGTTCCTGGTGGAGCAACTGCATTCATGTTAGACCAAGTTATTAATAAACAAAAGGGATATTTCCATTTAGATTCTCAACCAGTAACATTAACTGCAAAAGATCATAGACCAGCATATGGAACTGATGGTGATTATTTCTCAAAACCGAGTTTGAACGATATTACAGAAGCTATTTACAATATAATGCATGAGATTAATCCCAAGGAGTTTCCAAGTATTTTTTAATGTCTATGAAAAAAATAATATTTTTTTTCACATTATTTGTATTTACACTACATGCTTATAACCAAGAGATAAGATTTAAAGAAATAGACAGTTGGATAGATGATAATCCTGAAGAACTAGTTCCCATTCGTATTGAGTTCAATAATAATATTGATTGTTTCAAAATAAATCAGCAATTTAAAGACCAACAAACTCCAATTAATAAGCGTCCAAAAATTGTCAATAGGCTTTTAAAGGAGCAAGCTATTAAGTCCCAAGAATTTGTGTTAGATTTTTTAAAAAAAAACACTCCATCAATTGACTATTACCATTCATTTTGGATTGTAAACATTATTATAGCTCAAGTAGATGCTCCAATAATTGAAAAACTACTTCAATTTTCTAATATTTCATCTATTAAAATTGAAAACAACGAATTTATTGCCCATGATGAATTTGAACTGTTAATAAATAACAATAGAATTCCAAATGGGGTTGAAAACGGATTAATTGCAATAAACGCTCCTGCAATGTGGTCACTTGGCTACACAGGAAGAGGAAGGTTAGCTTACAATTATGATACAGGAGTTTGGCCTAATCACCCTGCATTTAGCAATAGATTTATTGGTGACAGATTTCCAATGCAACAAAGTTGGATTGGTTATTTTAATACATTTCCCAACGGTTCTATTCAAAATCATGGAACACATACTTTAGGAACTATTGCTGGATTAGTAGAATCTACAAACGATACTATTGGAGTTGCTTTTGGTTCTTATTGGATTGCAAATGATTTTGTTACATCTACAGTTCAGGGACTCCCACCTATTGTTAAAATGATAGAGGCCTTTCAATGGGCATTGAATCCAGATAATGACACTTCTACAACTGAAGATATTCCGGATGTTATTAATAATAGTTGGCGATGGTATGACGGAAATGATACCATTCACTGTCAGGGTTTTGTTGTAAATCTTATGAATGCTATTGAAGCTGCTGGAATTGCAAATGTTTTTTCTGGAGGTAATTCAGGTCCAAATAATTCTAGTGTAAATTCTCCACAAAGAATAAACACTTCAGAAGTAAATACGTTCTGTGTGGGTAGTATTAATGGAAACATTTCTATTCCTTATCCAATATCAAATTTTTCTACTAGAGGTCCTAGTCAGTGTTCTGCTTCAGGATCTTTAGCTATCCATCCTGAAGTTGTAGCACCAGGTCAAAATGTAAGATCAGCGTGGGAACAAAATAATTTTAATACTATTTCAGGCACTAGCATGGCTGCACCCCACGTTTCGGGAGCAATTTTACTATTAAAAGAAGCTTTTCCTTTCCTTTCCGGAGAAGAACTTCTTTGGGCACTATATTTATCTGCGGTGGACTTAGGTGTAGCCGGTGAAGACAACATTTATGGAATGGGGATGATAGATGTTCACGCAGCATTTCAACATTTAAGCCAGATTCATACACCAGTTGACCCTTCAAATCTGATTTATGATATTCATCTTGACTCTGTAACTATACCTAATTATAGAGAAAACACCTGTGATGATACATTTACCCCAACAGTATTTTTTAAAAACCTTGGAGACTTTCCAATAAACAATATAGAATTTACATTAAAGATTAATGGGGATACTATTTTAAATAATATTTGGACGGGAAGTTTAGCTCCAAATTCTAGTTCCAGCTTTACCCTTCCTACTTTAAGTGGTTTGAATTGGGGTAAAAATGAGATACAAGTACTGGCTAATATAGGAAGTTCCTTTGACGAATATGATTACTATAATAACAGTACCATCATAAGATTTTCAATTATCAAGGAAATAACCACACTTCCGTTTATAGAGGATTTTGAAGATGGGATCAATAACACTATATGGATTATTGAAAATATAGATCTTGACAAAACATGGGGAGTTGATTCTACCGGTGGCTTAACATGGAGCAATCAATCGGCTTGCATTAAGCTTTTTTCTTATGCCCCTAGAAACAATCAAAAAGATGGTCTAATAACTCCTAAAATAAGCCTTTCTAAATCTGATGATTTATTTTTAACATTTGATGTTGCCTATCAAAAAAGAAGTGCATCTGGTGTTTTAAATGACACCCTTAAGGTGCTTGTCTCAAATAATTGTGGATTGTCTTATGATTATTTG
>CESU01006566.1_pt1 | contig 16034 bp, 12 predicted proteins | sample 531141 | NCBI WGS metagenome assembly CESU01 (sample SAMEA2621401, study PRJEB7988) | marine metagenome | isolation source: saline water (ENVO:00002010), including
TCGTGTTTATACTTTTAACTATGTTTATCAGCCTAATTCAGGCATAACAACCTTTTAAAATGAAAAAATCAATTAGTATTATTTTTATTGTACTTCGACTATTGCTAGGGGGTGTAATGATTGCTGGCGGAATTGGGAAGTTTCTAAAGCCTGTACCATCTCCTACAGAAGTCCTGCAGAAGGCAGAAAGCTATAAATCTCCAAATGACACGCAAACTTTACAGAAAATACTTTACATAAGTGGTTCTAAGCAAACCGGTTACTTTTGGGAACTGTTAGGGGTTTGTGAGTTATTATTTGGCTTACTTCTAGTAATTCAGGGAACAGGCTTTATTGGGGCTTTACTATTGCTTCCGATTTCATTAAATATATTTTTATTTCATTTATTTTTGGAACCTGATGAGGTTGGAGAACTTATTCAATGGGCACTATTTTTAACTATTAATATAGTTTTAGTACTTCATGAAAGAAGTAAATGGAAACACTTGTTGTGGATTAAGCCTATTTAGAGAGGGTATAAAATAAAGATTAATTAATTTATAAAATAATCTATAATTAATCTTTCAAATGTCAAAAACCTTACTATTTATAGTAAGGTTTTATTTCTTAGTTCTTACTTTTGATACAAACCCAATTAAATGTGCTTTAATATTGTACTGGTAGAGCCAGAAATCCCAAACAACACTGGAAATATAGGTAGACTGAGCTTGGCTTCTGGATCAGTTTTACATTTAGTAAAGCCGTTTGGGTTTGAGTTGACCAATTCACGTCTTAAAAGAGCTGGGCTAGATTATTGGAAACATGTTTCAGTAAAAATATATGATAGTCTGGAAGACTTTTTAGCTATTAATATAGATGAGAAGATGGTGTTTCTTTCTGCTGTTGCAGGTGAAAATTATACAGAGATTGCATATGAGGAAAATTTGTTTTTTGTTTTTGGAAAAGAGTCTGTTGGCTTACCGAAGAAGTTATTAGATAATAATCGTAGTAAATTATTTAAAATTCCTATTCGTAGTCCATATGTTAGAAGTTTAAATTTAGCTAATGCTGTAAGTGTAGTGATATTTGAAGGGTTAAGGTCTTTAGATGTATCAAATAATCTTTAACTTAATGGTCTAGTAGTTTTCTCAATTATTTAATCATTATTTTTTTCAACTTTTATTTATTGTGCTAATATTTATCCAAAATCAAGCATGTTTTGTAGGTTAAAGTTGGTTTACTTTTAGACAATATGACACTCAATTGAAATTTTATTTCCTAAGCTGCTAGTGAAAAAAAGGTAGTTTTCGCCTCCATCAGAGATCTTGAAATACTTTTTAATAGCATCTATTTTCTCAGGAAAATTCCGAGTTTTTAAATTTGCTTTCTGTCCGCCAATAATTCGCTTTAGTGTTTTTTTATGATAGGGGTGTGTTGAAGATATCTCGTATATTTTTCCAGGAAAACCTTCTATAATTGCGTTACTGGTATATAGATGTGTATTTATATCGAGTTTATCGATTTTAAACTGTTCTGAAATTAAACTGAAAGCCCCAGATTTCATAATAGCTGCATTTGGTTCGTAAAGGAAGCGTTGCGGGGTGCTGAATGTAATTTTAGCGGTTTTTTCCTGAAATGGTTTGAAAGAAAAGTTTTCAGTTCTGTTACTATATGCATTAATGGTTTTAATAATGACATCTGTATTACTGCTTTTTTCCTGGATAAATAAAAGCTCTTTAACTTCATTTTTTACTGCAATAATATAAATTTTGCTGACATGCTTTAATGTTTGTAAGGCACTACTAATATCCATCATTGGAGATATTTTGATAAGGATATTTTTACTATAATTAAAAATTACGTCCTGAAGTGTTGAAATATTTGGTCTACAATCTTCAATAAGAAACTTTTTATTTTTTTGTAGATCTCTGCGTGATGGGTCAATGTAAATCCAATCAAATGTTTCTTCGCTAGTTTTTAGGAATTCTACACCATCTGTACATATGGTAGTAATATTGTTGGCTTTTAAAACTTTAAAGTTATGTGCTGCAATTTTAGCGAGTTTGGCATCAATTTCACATAGAACAACTGTTTTGAATCGCTTAGAAAAATAATAGCTATCTACTCCAAATCCGCCAGTGAGATCTAATATTGATTTGCCGTCAATTAAATAGCTTTTAATAAGTGCTGTGGTTTCGGATGAGGTTTGCTCAATATTTAGTTTGTTAGGGTAATAGATATTTGGACTTTCATACCATGTTTTTAATTTTAACTTACACTTATTTTTTGATTCAATTTGTTCAATAATTTCCATGAATTCAATCCCTTTAAAGGTGCTACTTTTAAGGATTAAGGAATGTATATTTGATAATAAATTATTTCCTATAAAATCTTGACAATCAGAGTTTAATATTTTTTTATTCATCTAAAGGTTTAGGGGTAATTTCATTTATTTTTTTTGTAAGTTCATAGAGTCCTATACTACATGCTTGAACCACATTCATACTACTATTATTCCCATACATTTCAATATGAATAATTTGGTCGCAAATTTCTAGAATTGATGCTGAAATACCATATTTTTCATCACCAACAATGAAAGCGATCTTACTATTTTTACTGAGCTTTAACTCAGACATCGGAATACTATTATCTGTGATTTCTAGCCCAATTATATTGTAGTTTTCAGACTTTAATTCTTTGATTTTATCTAGTGTATTTTCTGTTTTTTCAAAAGATATCGATTGCTCAGTCGCTCTTGATGTTTTAGTAAATTTTCTACCGAGCTCTGCAGTACTTCCGCCTAAAATTAAATAGACGATCCCAAATGCATCTGCAGCTCTAAACAAGCCACCAATATTAGCAGCATGGGTTACGTTGTCACTCACTAAAATAATTGGAAATTTTTTTTTCGAAAATTTATTTGTGTAATGGTCTAATTGCATGGTTGCTTTAGTTATCAAACGCGTATTTTATAATATTTGCTCCCATTTTTAAAGCTTTTAATCTAACTTCATCTGGGTCGTTATGGATGTTTTTATCCTCCCATCCATCTCCTAAATCACTTTCGTATGTGAATAGTAATATTAATTTGCTTTCATGAAAATAGCCCAATGCTTTAGGTGCTAAACCGTCGTGTTCGTGAATTTTAGGAACTCCTTTTGGAAAGGGATACACATTATTATAAATAGGGTGAGATAAAGGGATTTCTGTCATTTGTTTTTCTGGAAACACTTTTTCTAGGGCTTTCATTACATAAAGCTTCATGCCGTAGTTGTCATCAATATGTAAAAATCCACCTGATAATAAGTATACTCTTAAGTTTCTAGCGTCATTTTCATCAAATACAACATTTCCATGTCCTGTCATATGAATAAATGGATATTCAAAAATAGCTGTGCTTCCAGTCTCAACAGATTCTGGTTTTGTTTTAATAGTGGTTTGGATATTTGTATTACAAAATTGAATTAAATTTTTTAGTGCACTTGGGTTGCTGTACCAGTCGCCTCCACCACCATATTTTAAAACAGCGATACTTTGGCTTGTACATAAGTTAATACCAAAGATTAAAAGTAAATATAATTCTCGTCTATTCATTGCAAAGTCGGATAGTATGACAGGCTACTATAGCTGCGGTTTCTGTGCGGAGCCTTGACTTGCCTAGTGATACAGGTGTATAATTGTTTTTAAGAGCACTTGCTATTTCTTTGCTACTGAAATCACCTTCTGGACCAATCAAGATCGTAATTGATATTCCTGGTTTAACCTGGTCTTTAAATTTTAATTTTTCACCCTTATCACAATGTGCAATAAAAGTCATTCCTTTTTGGGGTTTTTTTATGAATTCGGAAAAGGTAACTGTTGGATTTAGAGTTGGTAGGTACGGCTGAATAGATTGTTTCATCGCGGATTGTATGATTTTCTCAAACCGCTCTGCTTTGACTATTTTTCTTTCGCTATTACTACTAATAACAGGTGTAATAACTGTAACTCCTATTTCTGTGGCTTTTTCTAAAAACCATTCATAGCGATCATTCATTTTTGTAGGAGATACAACTAGATGAACTGAGTATTCTTTAGGTAGCTCATATTTAGAGTTCAATATATTGACAACGCACTTGTTGTGGTTGGGAATCACGATCTCGGCTTCAAAAGTCCATCCAATTCCATTGGTAATCATTAAAATATCTCCAGTAGATTTACGCAATACTTTTACAATATGACGACTTTCATCCTTTGAAAAATTAAAGGTATTTCTAGTTTGATTGATCTCCGAATTGTAAAATAATTGCATTTTCTTTATATTTTTAGGCGAGCAGAGGCCATGATTGATTGGTCTGCATAATTTTTATTTTGAAATTTTAAATATCCAACAATAGCAATCATTGCAGCATTATCGGTTGTAAATTCAAAAGCCGGTAAATAAGTAGTCCATCCATATTGACTTTCAGCTAGTTTTAACGCTTTTCTGATTCCTGAGTTTGCAGAAACCCCTCCTCCAATCGCAATCTGATTGATTCCTGTTTCTGAAACTGCTAATTTTAATTTATCCATTAAAATTTCAACAATGGTATACTGAATAGATGCGCAAATGTCATTGAGATTTTCTTTAATAAATTGAGGGTTTTCTTTGATTTGTTTTTTTATGAAGTATAAAATAGCTGTTTTTAAACCTGAAAAACTAAAATTAAGCCCATCTACTTTAGGTTTTGTAAATTTAAATGCCTTAGAGTTTCCAAGCTTTGCAAGTTTATCAATCTCAGGGCCTGCTGGATATCCTAGACCTAATATTTTACCGCTTTTGTCAAAAGCTTCACCAACTGCGTCATCAATGGTTTCTCCAATCACAGTCATTTTAAAATAGTCATTAACACGTACTATTTGAGTATGCCCCCCAGAAATAGTCATCGCAATAAATGGAAACCTAGGTTTAATATAACCTTCTTCTTCAATAAAGTGAGTTAATATATGGGCTTGCATGTGGTTCACATCAATTAACGGAATGTCTAGTCCATAAGCTAGTGATTTTGCGAATGAAGTTCCCACCAATAAAGAGCCCATAAGACCAGGGCCCTGTGTAAATGCAACTGCATCTAAATCAGTTTGGGAAATACCGGCCTTTTGCAGGGCTTGATCTACTACTGGAACAATATTTTGTTGATGTGCTCTTGAAGCTAGTTCAGGAACTACTCCTCCGTAGGATTGATGAATTTCTTGCGTCGCAATGACATTGCTTAATATTTTTCCATTGTATAAAACTGCCGCAGCCGTATCGTCACAAGAAGATTCAATTCCTAAAATGTACGTGTTTTTTAAGCTCATTAAGACGATTTTATCAGAATATTCGTTTAATTTGTAAATAAAAATTAGCTTTAATTTAACCCATTAATTAGAATACTGCAAAGAAATAAAAAAAATAGCAGTTAAATAAATGCTTTACAGAGTTTAAATTTTAGTTTAAATAGTTAAATTGTCAATAAAATAACCTCTAAAGCATATCAATAAACATCTCAAAATAGTATTAAAATTTGTCTTAACCTTTGCGTTGTTCTTCATTGTTTTGGTTGGTTTCTTGTCTGTTCCAGCTATCCAAACTAGCTTAGGAAGCTATGCTACTGGTAAAATTAACAAGGTATATGGCACCGATATAAAAATTGAAAAAGTAGGTCTTCAATTTAATGGGGACGTAGAATTTAAAAATATATTGATAAGTGATCATTTTGAGGCTACTATGATTTCAGTCTCAAAACTCAACACATCTGTTTTAAGTTTTGCTAAAATTGCTAACAATGAGCTTCAATTTGGAGACATAGACTTGTACGATTTGTTTTTTCATATAAAAACCTACAAAGGAGAAGGCGATAATAACTTGGATGTTTTCGTTGATAAGTTCGATGAGCAAAACTCAATTGAAAAAGCAAGTAAATTTTTCTTGTCATCTAGTAGTTTAAATATTTATAACAGTAGTTTTCGTCTTACAGACCAAAATAAAGAATCTCCTGAAGTTTTGGATTTTAAAGATCTCAATATTTTAGCTTCAGATTTTTTGATTTATGGATCTGATATAAATACAAAAATAAAGCGACTTTCTTTTAAAGACTCTAGAGGAGTTGTATTAAAAAATCTTCAAACAGACTTCTCTTATACACCTATTAAGATGGTGTTTTCTGACTTGCAAATACAGACATTGTCCTCGTTGGTCAAAGGTCAAATTCAGTTTGACTACCAACGGGAAGATCTTAAATCCTTTTCAGAAAAGGTTCAAGTTTCAGGTTCTTTAAAAAATAGCATCTTAGACTTGGAAGAATTTAACGTGTTATATGATGAGTTTGGAGCAAACCAAAGGGTTGAATTTAGTACTTTGTTTTCGGGAACATTAGAAAATCTACTATTTGACGAGTTTAATTTAAATTCCAGCCGCAATACATCAATTATAGGAAAGCTTCATTTTAGTAACTTATTTGCGTCAAAATCAAAAGATTTTAGTCTTGATGTTGATTTTAAAAAAATATCTTCAAACTATGAAGAACTTGTCACTTTATTACCTAGAGTTTTAGGTAACACAATTCCGTCTGCTTTTAGATCACTAGGGCGATTTAACATGAGTGGTCATTCAAATATTACTAGTGAATCTGCTAAGGTAGTAATGGATGTTTCTACAGAAATAGGTGACCTATTTCTTGATTTAAACTTAGATGGAATAGAGTATATTGATAATGCTTCTTATAGGGGACAAATTCGCCTCATGAATTTTAACTTAGGAGAGGTTATAGGAGAACCTACGATTGGCTTAGTTACATCTATTCTTAGTGTTGCTGGGAGTGGTTTTAACAAGGAGAATATTAGCTCTGATATTAAAGGGGTTATTAGTTCTTTTGGATTTCAGGACTATGAATACTCCGATTTACAAGTCTCTGGGGTTGTTATGAATAAAATATTTAATGGACAGTTAGATTCTGGAGATGAGAATTTAAAATTAAACTTTTTGGGGCTTGTAGATTTTTCAGGCATTGAGAGTATTTATGATTTTTCAGCTATTATCGATTATGCTGATCTAAATGCTTTACAATTAGTTAACCGGGATCAAACTTCAATACTAACAGGAGAAATGTTTGTAGATATGAAAGGCTCTAACATAGACGATATTCATGGTGTGATTAGTTTCAAGGATGCTTTGTATGAGAATCAAAATGACCGTTATGAGTTCAAAGATTTTGAAATTACCTCTACTTTCGATAATAACAGAATAAGAACGATTAAGTTAAATTCACCAGAAATTGTCAATGGAAGTTTAAAAGGTAAATTTCTTATCAATGATTTACCAAATTTAATGACAAATTCACTAGAATATATTTACACTAAGCTTAGCCCTTTCGAGGGTTTAGATGGACAATATATAAATTTTAATTTTAAAATTTATAGTAAAATATTAGAACTACTTTACCCGGGTATTAAACTAGGAACAAATACTTCGGTTAAGGGAAGGCTTGAAAGTGAGCCAAAAAACTTTAAGCTTACTTTCAAATCGCCTGAAATTGAAACTGATGACTTTTTTGCAAATGAAATTAAGGTTGAACTAATAAATGATAACCCGTTATTTAATTCATATATTGAAGTAGATAGTATTTCAACTAAGTACTACAATGTCTCTGAATTTAGTTTAATAAATATCTCTATCAACGATACATTATATTTAAAATCTAAATTTAAAGGTGGGGAGGAATTGAAAGATGAATTTGATTTAAATTTTAATTACACTATAAATGAAGCTAATATGTCTGTGCTTGGAGTAAAGAAGTCAACAGCTATTTTTAATAAAACTCCGTGGCTCATCAACAGTTCTCAAGACACACTAAATACAATTACTTTTGACAGATCTTTTAAGCAGGTATTAGTCAGTAATATAAATATGTCCTATGCTAATGAAGAGATTCGTTTAAAAGCGCTTTTAGAAGAATCTGGTAACAGTAGTTTAGATTTAGATTTTATAAATGTAGACTTAGCAAAAGTTACCCCCTCAATTAAAAATTTAAAGCTTGCCGGAAATTTAAATGGAAGCCTAAATATTATTGAATTACAAAACGGATATCTTCCTAAATCCAGCCTAACCATTGATAATTTAGAATTAAATGATTTTAATTTAGGGTCTTTTAAAGCTGATATTGAAGGAAATCAATCACTCACTAACTATGATGTGAATATATCGTTGAAAGAAGATGCGAATGAAACATTATCGGTATTTGGAACCTTTGATGTATCTGGTACTAATTCAAACCTTGATCTAGATATTTCATTTAGTGATTTTATCTTAAATCCCTTAAACCCATTTGGTGGCAATGTGATTACTAATATTCGCGGGGGTATTTCTGGTTTTGCTTCTGTTAGCGGTCGACTTGAAAAACCTCAAATAGAAGGAAGTTTGATTTTAGATAAAGGAGGCTTGGCTATTCCTTACCTTAATGTAGGTTATGATTTTGCAGATAATACTGTTATCAACATGGAAAAGCAAAGTTTTATTTTTGATAAAGCGTTAATGAATGATGTTGACTACCAATCAAAAGCTTATTTAAATGGAAAAATTAATCACAATAATTTCTCAAACTGGTCTTTAGATTTTAATATTGATTCAGATCGTTTGTTGGTACTTAATACTATTGAGCAAGATGAATCTCTATACTACGGAACTGCTTTTTTTAATGGAGACATTGACATTTCCGGACCTACAGATCAATTATTTATTGAGGCTAATGTGGGGACCTCAAAGGGAACCATTTTTAAGATTCCTCTAAACGATAGTGAAATATTATCTGAAAGTTCCTATATAAATTTTATAAGTCCGTATCAAAAGTTAACTAAAACCATAAATCAGACTTTTGAGATTGACGATGTTAAAGGGCTTGAAATGGAATTTAATATGGATATTAATGACAATGCTGAAATTGAAATTGTCATTGATAAGGAAACAGGAAGTTCAATAATTGGGCGTGGAAATGGAAGTATGTTGGCACAAATTAATACAAAAGGAAAATTTCAAATGTTTGGAGATTTTATAGTCCTTTCAGGGATTTACAACTTTTCTTTTGGTCGAATTATTCAAAAAAAATTTAAAGTAGTTAGGGATGGTACGATTGCTTGGGATGGAAGTCCATTAAGTGCGGATATAAATATTAAAGCACTTTACGAAGATATCAGTGTAAATCCTTCAACATTACTTGACAATCCAATTAATCAAAGTATTCCAACTGAAGTAGAGGTTCATTTGACAGGACAATTAGAAAAGCCAGATTTAAATTTTGATATACGTTTTCCAGGAATTAATTCGACTCTTAATAGTGAGTTAGCGGACAGATTAAGAGATAAGGATAGGAAAGAATTTCAAGCTCTTTCATTATTAGCTACTGGTGCATTTAGAAATGAACTAACACTTGACTCCCAAGACGCCTTTGGGTTAGTTTCAGATGGAGTTACAAGTATGCTGAATGAGCTTTTTGCGGATGATGATAATAAAGTCCAGTTAGGAATTGATTTAGACTTAGGAAAAACAACTCCTGAATATGAAACAAATAGCAGAGTTGGGGTGACCGTTTCTACCAAAATAAGTGATAATGTTCTGATTAATGGTAAAGTAGGGGTTCCGGTTGGCGGAGTTAGTGAGACAACAGTAGCTGGAGATTTCGAAGTTGAAATTTTATTAAATGAAGACCGGACTCTTTCACTTAAGTTTTTTAACAAAGAAAATAGTATCCAAAATTTCGGAGAACAAATTGGATATACTCAAGGGTTAGGACTCTTTTATAATATTGAATTTGATAATTTAAAAGAATTTTTAGATGCACTCTTTAAAAAACAAAATAAACAGATAAAAGATTCAGCTCAATCAGAAAATAAATCTAAAATGCCGGAGTTTATAAATTTTAAGACAAGCAACTCTAAAATTCCTAATAATAATTAATTTTATAACTTTAAATTAAATACTTATCAACGAAAACGTTTGAATTTAAAGAACTTGATAAATTTGATGCCGTTTGAATATTTTTAAGTAGATAAGTTTTATTAATTTTACGGGGTAAACAATTACAACTATGGAAAACAAGATAAATAAAATTGCTGTATTGACATCTGGTGGCGATGCGCCTGGGATGAATGCAGCTATACGTTCTGTCGTCCGTACATGTGCATATCACTTGATTGAATGTGTAGGGATCTACAGAGGATATGAAGGAATGATTGCAGGAGATTTTAAATTATTAGATGCAAGAAGTGTAAATAACATTATTAACAAAGGAGGCACTTTCTTAAAGTCTGCTCGATCCGAAGAATTTAGAACAAAAGAAGGGCGTAAGCAAGCTTACGAACAATTAAAAAAAGAAAATATCGATGCTTTAATCTTAATTGGTGGGGATGGTACTTTCACTGGAGGTATGATATTTAATAAAGAACATAATTTCCCTATTATAGGTATCCCTGGAACTATTGATAATGATATTGTTGGTACTAACTTCACCCTTGGTTATGATACTGCGTTAAACACAGCTGTTGAAGCAATAGATAAGATCAGAGATACAGCCAGTTCACATAAGCGCTTATTTTTTGTTGAGGTAATGGGTCGTGATGTTGGACATATTGCTCTTAATGCTGGGGTTGGTTCTGGAGCAGAAGAAATATTAGTTCCAGAAGAAGATTTAGGATTAGATAGACTATTAGAGTCTTTAGAAAAGAGTAAGCTTACTGGTAAGTCGTCAAGTATTGTTGTAGTAGCCGAAGGCGATAAGACTGGTAAAAATGTATTTGAGTTAAGAGATTATGTAGAGGAAAACCTAGAAGGTTATGATGTTCGTGTTTCTGTTTTAGGACATATGCAACGCGGTGGAGCACCTTCTTGTTTTGACAGAGTTTTAGCGTCGAGAATGGGCGTGAAGGCTGTGGAGTCTCTATTGGAAGGAAAGAAGAATTTTATGGTTGGAACTATCAACAATAAAGTTGAGTTATATCCAATTGACAAGGCTGTTAAGGGACACTCAAAAATAGACGAAGAGTTATTAAGAGTTTCAGATATAATGAGTATTTAAAAAAAAATAGAGAATTAATCATAATAATAAAAAAATGTCAAAAGTAAAAATTGGAATTAATGGATTTGGTCGAATTGGTAGAATAGCTTTTCGTATTGCTGCTAGCAGACCTGATGTTCAAGTCGTAGGAATTAATGATTTGTTAGATGTTAATCATTTAGCATATCTACTTAAATATGACTCAGTGCACGGAAAGTTTCAAGGGACTATTGAGGTAACTAAAGGGAATTTAGTAATTAATGGTAATGAAATTCGTGTATCAGCAGAACGAAATCCAGAAGATCTTAAATGGGATTCAGTTTGTGCCGATGTTGTTTTAGATTGTACTGGAATTTTTACAACACTTGAAGGTGCTCAAAAGCACATTACAGCTGGAGCAAAAAAAGTAGCTATTTCCGCACCATCTGCTGATGCGCCTATGTTCGTAATGGGTGTTAACCATGACAAAATTACTAATGATAATACAATTGTTTCTAATGCATCATGTACAACGAACTGTTTAGCTCCAATCGCTAAAGTTCTTAATGATAAATTTGGAATTATTGAAGGTCTTATGACTACTGTGCATGCCGCTACAGCAACACAATTTACAGTTGATGGCCCTTCTCGTAAAGATTACAGACTTGGTCGTGCTTCATTAAATAATATTGTACCTGCTTCTACAGGAGCAGCAAAAGCTGTTGGTAAAGTAATTCCAGAACTTAATGGAAAACTTACAGGAATGGCTTTTAGAGTGCCTACAGTTGACGTTTCTGTAGTTGATTTAACTTGTCGTTTAGAAAAAGGTGCTTCTTTTGAAGAAATTAAGCTGGCAATTAAAAACGCTTCAGAAAATGAATTAAAAGGAGTTTTAGGATATACTGAAGAAGGAGTTGTCTCACAAGATTTTGTCTCTGAATCATTGACTAGTACATTTGATGCCAATGCAAGTATGGCCTTGAATGATAACTTTGTTAAGATTGTTTCTTGGTATGATAACGAATATGGTTATTCTTCTAAATTAGTAGATTTAGCACAGTATATTAATTCTATATAAATAATTTATAAAATACGTTATTTTCTTAGTAATGTGTTTTTTCTAATTTCTTCATATGATTTTTGTAATAGATAGCGGTTCAACAAAATGTGATTGGATAGCAATAGACCCTTCAACTGGTGATCAACTTTTTGAAAAGCAACGAACTAAGGGTTTAAACCCTGCAATCATTTCAGAAACTGATGCATTTGATATTATAAAGGCAAATGATGTTATTTATGAAAATAAGTTATCTATTTCTCATATTTATTTTTACGGAGCTGGATGTGGAACTAAAAAACCTGTAAAAATGCTTGAAGGTGTTTTACAATCAATTTTTGTGAATGCTGAAGTTTTAGTAAAAGAAGATACTTATGCAGCAGTCTATGCCACAATTGGGGTTTCTCATCACCCAGCCGTTGTTTGTATTTTAGGAACTGGCTCTAACTGTTCCTACTTTAATGGGCAATCAATAGATCAGAAAATAGTTTCTTTAGGGTATTCAATTATGGATGATGCCTCTGGTAATTATTATGGCAGACAATTATTAAGAGATTATTATTTTGACCATATGCCTCACGATTTGAAACTAGTTTTCAAAACACGTTACAATGTAAATGACGATGTAGTTAAAAGTAATTTATACAAAAAAGCAAACCCTAATGCTTACCTCGCCACTTTTGCAGAGTTTTTAATCCTTAATAAAGAATCAGAGTATACTCAAAAAGTAATTAAAAAAGGCATGCGCATATTTGTGGAAAACATGATTCTACAATATAAAGAAGAAATTAAAACTGTACCTGTTCACTTTGCAGGTTCTATTGCCTATTTCACCCAAGATGAAATTAAAGCAGTTGCACAAGAATATGGGTTTACTGTTGGTAATTTTGAGCGTCGCCCTATTGAAGGTCTAGTAAAATACCACTCTGAAATTGCTAAAAGATCCTAAATAAACTATCATATTACGGCAATCATACTAATTTCTATGTTTACAAACTTTGGTAAATTAGCGACCTCAACAGTCTCCCTTGCAGGTGCTGTCGCTTCCTTAAAATAGGTGCCATATACTCTGTTTATAGCTTCAAAAGAGTTCATGTCTGAAATAAATATTGAAGACTTAATAACGTTTTCAAATGTCATATCTGCAGCCTCAAGAATAGCCTTTAGATTTTCCATTACTTGAGTGGTCTCCTCATCTATTGAATTAATCACTAATTCACCTGTTTCTGGATGTAAAGCTATTTGTCCAGATGTATATAGTACATTATTCACCAACACTGCCTGACTGTAAGGGCCTATTGGTTGTGAAGCTTTTAGAGTTCTGATAATCTTTTTCATAATTTTATAATCGTTTGTCCGGTTGTCTACGTTTTTCATATTTAAGGTCTTTAAACATGCTTGAGCGGATTCCAATAAAGAAATTCCAAGAACTTCGATTGCTAAAAGGAATCCAAGAGAAATTCATTCTCCAGCTTAATAAATCGCGTTCAAAACGTAATTGTGTGTACGTAAATCCATTGTTTTTAAGGTCATATCCAGATGAGGCGCCAACACTCCACCGAGGAGAGAGTTCAACATCTCCAGAGAACATTAATGAGTGAGAAGAAATCTCACTCTGTCGCCTAGTGTTGTTGTAATTTACAGCATATGCTAACCTTAAACTCCATGGAATCTTATAGTTGTACAGAGCAGAGGGAACAACTTCTTTGTCACTATTATTATTGTTATTTAAGGATTGATTAGAATAATCTTGCGACTTTCCGAATAAATCATCAGCACGCCCCCCACTTTTTCTAGACTCTTCTTTTGATTGGTCTTCTTCGGAATTATCTTCATCAAAAGTATCACTAGACAAATTATAGCTCATAGTCATATTTGCACTTGTTAAACGAAATAAGCTTCCTCCGTTATTTACATTAAATTCATTAATCTTTTTATTATTGTTGTCAAGAGCATAAGGATCTAAAGTAGCGCCAAAGTTTAGACTCATTTTACTGTCAAAGAGTTGGGTTCCACCTGACAATCTAACAGGGTTCCAGTTTAGTGAATCTCCAGCAACATTATAATTAGTAGAAAAATTTAGTGAATTTAACAGAAAAATTTTTTTTGCATCTGTTTCGGTGCTGTCTTTGTCACGAACTTTAGCTTCAATATTATTATTTAGTGATAATCCTATTCCGCTAGAAAATGTTTTTCCTGGTGCCCCAAATAATGATTGTTCAAATCGACTATAATCAATTTCATTTGTAGTAGTACCATCAGCACTAATCACTTCATAGCTTTCGTAATACTTATCAAAGGAAGGGTTGATGTTGTAAGAAATAGAAGGTCGCATCACGTGGCGTATAGCTTGAATCTTTTTATCTTCACCAAATTCAAACATTCCATATACAGTTGTTCCAACGCTTGTGCTAAAGTTGTAAGTGCGGTACGAATCAAATCCTTTAACAGGAGTAGTAATTACTGATTGACTTTCTAAGTCATATTCCTTTTTGATGGTATTAAAAGTCCAGTTTTCTTTGAAATTAGCACTTGTGCTCATGCTAAAGTGTTTAAAAATTTTAAAATTGGTGCTCAATGGAATAGTGTGTTGAAAACCTGCTTTTGCAGCTTCAAACATTTCAGGTTTAAAAAACAATGAATCTGTGGTTTGTATACGATTTTCAGCACGAATATTATATTGTAAGTTAATATTTTGAAGCGCCCCTTTTTTACTACCTGTCTTTGGGGCAAACGGGAATACTCTATCGATACTTCCTTGAAATGTTGGTAAAGTCATGTTGATATTCTCTGTATTAGTGTTTTGGGAATGCGTAGCTGTTACACTTATATTTACCTGAGGCTCTCCTTGAAATGTTTTAGAATAAGACACAGATGAAGAGAGTGTATTGTTTAAGAAATTTGATGAATTAAGTTGATTTACAGATTCTTGAAAATAAGTACTAGATCCTAAATTGACAGATGCAGAAAATCGAGAGCTTGGATTTGATTTAGAATCTTGACTTTGGTTCCATCTTAAATTATAAATAGAGCTCCTTGAGTAGTCAGGAAACCCACGTTCACTATTTATTAAGTTTTCATAACGAAAACTTAAAGAACCTCTAAATTTATAACGAACAGCATAACTGCTTTCTATTCTTGCACCATAACTACCATTAGTGTAATAGTCGCCGAGAGTTGCCAAGTCAAAATAATCACTCAAAGCGAAATAATAACCACCATTTTGTAGAAAATACCCTCTGTTATTTTGTTCTCCAAAAGTTGGAAAAATGACACCTGAAGTCCGTTTTTTTGACATAGGTAGAAAAGCAAAAGGGAGCCCAATTGGAGTTGGAACGTTTGCTATAAACATATTTGTTAGCCCTGTGACTACTTTTTTCCCAGGGACAATTTTAGCCTTCCTCAGTAGAAAATAATATTCGGGGTTTTCTAAATTCTCTGAAGTAGTAAATTTAGCACGTTTAACAAAGTAAACTGAGTCGTTCTCTTTTTTTGTTAAATCAGAAATTATCTGTCCCCCTTGTTGTTCAGTTTTTGAATTCCAAATCAAGGCTTTCTTTGTTTTAATATTGAATGCAATTGAATCAGGCTCTACTAGATCGTTTCCCTGTTTAAAAACGGGGTGTTGAGTATAAATATTTAGTGAATCTTTTATACGACCAGCGTAAATAATATCGTTTCCGTAATCAAACATTATAACACCAGCCTTAATATCCATATCGCCGTACTGTATTTCAGCTTCATTGTAGAGGTAAATTTGTTGTTTTTTCACATCTATTGAAGTAATGTCTTTGGCTTTGTAATCAATAATGCTTTCAAGATAGCTTTTAGGCTTTAGTATACTGTCATTATAAATAGAGTCTTTCTCAGCCTCTTTTTTTTCTGAATTAAAAATTGAATCATTTTTAGTTTTAGTACTAGAGATCTCTGAAACATCTCTAGTTATAGGGTTAGAGTTTAGAGTTGCCTGA
>CESU01036616.1_pt1 | contig 16015 bp, 14 predicted proteins | sample 531141 | NCBI WGS metagenome assembly CESU01 (sample SAMEA2621401, study PRJEB7988) | marine metagenome | isolation source: saline water (ENVO:00002010), including
TTAATTCTTGCAGGTCTTGACTTCCCAGCTCAGATTTATAGATTAAACAATCTAAAGCACTGTTTTTATTTAATACTTCAGCGCTCAAGCCAACAGTTAAGTTTGCCCATTCGTTTCGAAGCTTCACAATCCGACTTTGATGCGTCGGATCTGGTATATTCCACTCCAACAAGTGTTGCGCCACACGGCGGCTGAGCGTTACCAACTGCGCTGCTTTCTCCAAATCAATCTCAGCAACCCGCACCCGCGCCAAAGCAGTTTCACGACAAACCATCCAAGAATGTAACAACAGCGGGTGCGACACCAAAAACGGAGCCATCCCCAGCCCTGTTGAATTACCAATACCAAGTTGGCGCTTTACAATATCGGGCAATTGGCTGCCTCCAACATGTTCCACCAAATCATGAGTGAATGTCCGGATCAGCCAAACTGTCAGCATTTCTGCCATAAAAGGACCTTGCAGCCCAGGCCGCGCCTCAATTTCGCGCCGGTCTGCAATCCCAAACTTGCCATTGCCATAAACAGCAGTTGTGCGCATCAAATAACCAATACTTTGGATCATTCCCATGGGCAAACCAGTCCCAGACCGCAAAGATGCAACAATTTGATCAAACAGGCGCACAGACTTGTTGGCACGCGACAGACAGAGGTCTTTCTGTGTGAACCGTCCCGCCTCTTGTAACGGCGCATTTTGGGACAAGCGTTCAATCTCTGAGGCATCAGGTACGCCATCATAAAGCACAAAGGCCGCGTCCCAAGCCTCCGCAATCACTCGATCTGTTCGCATCTCAGGCTCAAGCGATTTTGTAATGGAAAATAACGAGTAGGTATGCCCACCAACCGTTACAGAATAAACCGCTGTGCCAAAGCCATCCTCGTCTATATTCCAATGCGGCCGAGACACCGTACTACGATCTGAGATCAATTGTCGGGTAAGACTGCGTAGAAATGACAACCGTGATGGAAACATTGCGCCCAACCGCGACAAGCGCATAATTTTATCCGGATGGCGCAACTTGGCCTGAGAAAATACAAAATCTTTCATGACGATTTAAATGCCTTATCCCAAAACTCCATCCAATTCGTTCCAAGAATTCCTGAAACAGGCTCCGCTGGCAATCCTACGGCACCCAGTCCAGCAGCCAGCCCCATGAAATTACGGTTGTCACGGAACCAAACCGTAGAGTTTGGAAACTCTACCAGCGACGCAGGCGTTTTCCGCCAATGACCATTGCGCATCCAATTAACCACGCTGTCAGGTTGATCTTGGCACAAATCAGAGCCAATTCCAAACATACTTGAACCATAGGTTTGCACAGTATCAGCCACCATTTGTGAAAAATCAGACAAGCTACAACCACTCCCGCCTTTGAGATGGTGTGGATAGAGCGAAAATCCAACCATGCCACCAGTGTCTGCCAGAGCTTGCAACAAATCATGATGCAGGTTGCGCGGCACCTGATGCCAGGCACTTGGGTTGGCGTGGGTCACAGTCACAGGGCGTTTTGAATAGGCTACCACATCCATAGCTGTTTTATGTCCTGAGTGTGAGAGATCAATTACCATACCCAGTCGATTCATTTCGTCTACGACCTCACGACCAAAGACAGTCAGACCACTGTCATGGGGCTCGAAACATCCAGCACCGAGCATGGATTGTTGATTATAAGTGACCTGACAAAATCGAATGCCAAGCTGGGCCAAGACCTCAACTCGCCTAAGATCTGTACCAATAGCTAAAGGATTTTGCAGTCCAAATAAGATGGCAGTTTTACCTGCAGCCTTAGCCGCAAAAATATCTGAACAGGTGGTCGCCCGCACGATCAAATCACCACAATCTTCGAACCACCGGTTCCACTTTTGTAAGTTTTCCACTACACCAAAAAAATCTTCATGATAGCCAACAGTGATGTGAACAGCCGACATTTTTCCTAGGCGCATCTGCTGGAAAATTTCTCGACTAGGGCGTACATACTGAAGCGCATCTATTAACATATTTAGAACATAAATCCCTATTCAAAATTGGCAAGTACTTGTGCGACAACAACATAATAATTTGCGCCACGATTGTGCCCACGGCACGCTGCCTTTAGTACCAGTTCCACCGCTGCAGTTATCCTACCTGCAAAAACTTGAGAGATAGAAAATCTCGTAAACTACTAGTATTAATACAAAATTTTATCTAATATTTACATTCTATAATTTTCTAATAATTAATTAATATTTTTTGGGAAAGTATAGAAACTCAACACCTAAATTTTAACCTACTAGAAATCCTGAGCCATCAAATTCAATCCGAGCCGCACTAACACCCAGCATGAATAGGTTACTCTTTCTTTGACGCAACGTAATTTAGCGGTATAGACAGGCTTATAAAGTGATTTGTAGGCCCGCAACCACTTCACCTGTTTAAAAGTATGGAAAATAAGGGCGGTGCATCAGTATTTTCTGATGTTGTGCAACCGAAAGGAAAAAAATGTCTGATACTGATTATGGAAATCCGAATGCCACCCCCCCAATGGCGCAAGCAATTCCATTGGGATTACAACATGTTTTAGCAATGTTTGCGTCAAACGTAACTCCAGCAATTATTGTCGCCGGTGCCGCAGGTCTTGCCTTTGGCGGAGCAGAGCAGGTGTATCTCATTCAAATGGCGATGCTGTTTGCAGGTATAGCAACCCTGATTCAAACAGTTGGTATGGGTCCAATTGGAGCGCGCTTGCCGATTATGCAGGGTACAAGTTTTGCATTTGTTGGAGTTCTGGCCGGAGTTGCCGCCACACAGGGTCTGAGCGTCGCACTTACCGCCTGTTTAATTGCCGGCATTATTCACTTTGCACTTGGTAGCGTGATTCAAAAACTACGCTTCATGTTTCCACCATTGGTCACAGGACTGGTAATTTTGGCAATTGGTTTGTACCTTATTCCTGTCGCAATCAAGTACGCAGCAGGTGGTGCCGCTGATTTCCAAATGGCTGCTGAAAGCTTTGGCTCGCTCATGCATTGGTTCGTAGCCTTAACCGTTGTTGTTGTATCTCTAGCCTGCAAATTCCTTACTAAAGGTCTAGTTTCAAATGCAGGAATCCTAATCGGCTTACTTGCTGGTTACATCGTTGCATCCTTAATGGGCATGGTCGACTTAATTGGTGTTGGAAAAGCCGCATGGTTCCAAGTTCCAAACGTCATGCCTTTTGGTTTTGAGTTTAGCCTGGGCGCTGTTATTGGTGTGACACTGGTATCTATTGTCTCTGCAATTGAAACTGTAGGCGATACGACAGCCACAACAAAGGCTGGTGCTGGCCGGGATGCTACAGACGAAGAAGTTGCCGGCGCAACCTACGCCGATGGCTTGGGCACCGCAGTTGCAGCTCTCTTCGGCGGCCTGCCAAACACCTCCTTTAGCCAGAACGTAGGCATTGTGGGAATGACAGGTATCATGTCGCGACACGTTGTGACTATTGCCGGTATAATTTTGATAGTTTGCGGGTTAATCCCAAAAATTGGCGCAGTAATATCCTCCATGCCTTTACCCGTACTGGGCGGTGGTGTGATTGTTATGTTTGGTATGGTAGCCGCAGCTGGTATGAACATGTTGACCGAAGTGAAGATGTCACGCCGCAACATGATCATCATCTCCGTTTCCTTGGCCATTGGCCTCGGTCTCAACTTGGTGCCAAGCGCTGTTCAGCATTTGCCAGGGATCTGGAAAACGCTGGCGACCTCAGCCGTAGCTCCAACAGCTTTTCTAGCAGTTGTACTGAACTTGGCTTTGCCGCACGACGACTAAACACTGTGAGACCTACCCAAAAGAAAACCCCTGAATAATGCTCAGGGGTTTTCTATTTTTAAAACACATGTAATTAAAGTTACACCTCTCTGCCGAAAACTATATGGACTGGAATAGGCTATATAAAATGGTATACTTCACTTTGAAGCACGCGCCTCTGCCACCAAGGCGGTGATTTCATCTACGCTCAACATGCCCGGCGCCGTCCGGTTGCCAACAATAAAAGCTGGGGTGCCAGTGAACCCAAGCTTACGAGCCAAAACGTTGCTTTGCGCGATATGCGCTTCGACTGCAGGGCTGATCATATCCGCCTTAAGTTTTGTGATGTCTAAGTCCAAATCCCGAGCGGTTTTAAGGATGCTAGCTTCGCTAGCACGGCCTTCACCATTCATCAGTGCCCAATGGAACTCTTCATATTTCCCCTGGGCCCGTGCCGCCAATACGGCACGCGCAGCATAAACACTCGCCTCTCCCAAGATCGGCCATTCACGATAAATCACGCGTACATTGGCGTCTGCAGCCAGCAAAGCCTGCACAGTTTTGCCGGCCTGACGGCAGTAGGGACAATTATAATCAAAAAACTCAATAACTGTGACATCGCCTGCAGGATTTCCAAGGTTGGGTGAATTTGGGTCTTGTTCAACTTGCAATCGCACTGTGTTAGCCCCAGAAGCAGCTTGCTCCCGCTCACGTTTTTCAAGGATCGCCACGGCCTGCATTATGATCTCAGGATTCTCTAAAATTGCCTCTAAGGCTAATTTCTTGATCTGGTTGTCAGTCATCTGTTGCGCCAGGACCATTTGGGCAAAGCCCAAAAATGCAACAGCCATAAAAATTACACGCATCAACTAAACTCCTAAATTTCAAAATCATAATTACAAAATATCAGGCCCAATACCAGCCCTATGCCAGCCCCAAAATCATAGTTCGTAAAAAAATACTTTTACCTTATCGCTCTCTTAGAAATGACCAAGCCCCAATGGCACACCTTGATTCATCCGGCCAGCCTCTTATAAATGTGCCTACGGCAATTCTTTGTAGAAAATGGCACAACCACTCGCTAATACGTCACGAACTGTTCTAAGTTTTTAGAATCTGTAAAATAAAGGAATAGGTTTTGAAACCAACTGATACACCCCAACAGTGGCAATGCGTCCTGACCTGCTGGGGCACGAAATATGGTGCAGGTGATATCAACAAACTTATCACCAAGATTGCAGAAAATAACGAACACGTTGCTCGGTTTGTTATTATTTCAGATCGGGCTCACAAAGGCCTGGACCCACGCGCCGAACCTATCGCGCTACCAGAGCCATTCATTAAACCCGAGTTTACAACTGGCGGACAATGCCACGCAAAACTGTCAATGTTTCAAAAAGGTGTGCTTAAAACAGATATGCCTGCGATTTATATTGATCTTGATACCGCTATTTTTGGTCCCATAGAACAAGCCTTTGATTTCCAGAAAGATGAAAAATCTATAGTAATGTTCCAAAGTGCTATTTTGCCATTTTCTGCCTTCGCACGCATGATTTTTCGCCTCACCAACGGTAAGAGATACGCGCGAGGAAACTCCTCATTTGTAGTGTTCCACCCAAAGCATTGGAGCGAGATTGCAGATAAGTTTCTCGCCATTTATGATGCAGGAGAGTTTCGCAAATTTCGCCCCACTATTTCCGATGAACGCTACATCAGCTGGGTAGCACATGATCATATGATAGCCTTGCCAAACAGTTTTGCAGTAAAGTTTCCAACAGAATATATGCAGCATCATGCGATTTTAAGCTATGCAAAAGCATGCCTTCCATGGGTGCGCCACCGCCGAGAAAAACTGTCTGTAGTGACCCTCTGTAGCCTCGAGTTAAAGCCAGAAAAATTAGTTTGCTTGACGCCAAACACCCATATATCAGACAGCAAGGGCCGGGTTTTGGTTTGGAATGATTTTGTATTGGGCGGTCTCAGAAAGAAATTGATCCAATACTATGGCCAAGACGACATTAAAAAAGCGTGAGCCCACTGTTGCCAGATTAAGCTTGCGATGGCGCGCAACGCTGGCCCAATGTCAGGTATTGGGTTCACCTTGCGTAGTGATCAGCCTATATTGAAAGAAGTGTTGTTGGAGCAGAACATGCAAATCGCAAATCGCAAAATTGGACCAAACGAAAAACCTTTGGTGATCGCCGAGCTTGGCATTAACCATGGGGGCGACGTTGAGGTTGCAAAGTATATGGTGCAATTGGCAGCAAAATCCGGCTGTGAGTGCATTAAGCACCAAACACATTTTGTCGAAGACGAAATGACCGAAGCTGCAAAACAAATCTTTCCGCCAAATGCAGAAATATCAATATGGGATGTTATGTCCGCTTGCGCGTTGTCCAAAGATGATGAAATCATTCTGAAAAACTTCACTGAAGACCTAGGACTAATTTACCTCTCGACCCCCTTCTCACGCTTAGCTTCAGATTTTTTGGAAGAGATTGGCGTGCCAGGGTTCAAAATTGGATCCGGTGAAGCAGACAATCTACCATTGATCCGCCACATTGCTAAAAAGGGAAAACCTGTGATCATGTCGACAGGCATGCAAACAATTGAGAGTATCCGACAAAGTGTTCAAATACTTGAAGACTCGGGCGTGGATTATGCCTTGCTGGAATGTACCAACCTGTACCCCTCACCACCAGAAATTGTCTCACTTAAAGGCGTAACAGACCTCAAATCCGCCTTTCCAGGGGCTATTATTGGGTTTTCTGACCATTCCATCGGTCCAGAAATGGCTCTGGCTTCAGTCGCTTTGGGCGCTTGCATTCTGGAGCGGCATTATACCGACAGCCGCTACCGCAAGGGCCCAGATATTGCCTGTTCAATGGACCCTGCCGAACTGCGGCATTTGATCGATCGATCAAAAGAAATCCATATAGCACTGCATAATGAGAAGATGCGCACCGGACCCGAGGAGGATGTCTACCGCTTTGCCAGAGCCAGTATTGTGGCTGACAAAAACCTACCCGACGGCCATAGGATCACCGAACAAGATATATGGGCGCGCCGCCCAGGTAATGGAGAAATCCCTGGGTTCAAATTTGATGAGATATTGGGCAAGCGCCTGACCCGCGCAGTGGGCCGCAATGATCAACTCAAATGGAGCGATTTGACTGACTAAAGCCGTGCGCATCGCAGTTATCGTTTTGCTTGTGCCCAATTTAGAGTAAAGGGTCCCTATGACACACAAACTACGCCTTCTCTTTGTTACCGGAACGCGGGCAGATTTCGGAAAGATCGAACCCTTGGCCCGCACGGCGATTCAAAACGGGTTTGATGTATCATTTTTTGTCACTGGTATGCATATGATGGAGACCTACGGGTTGACCAAAATTGAGGTCAAACGCCTACCAGGCGCCACAGTACATGAATTTGTCAACCAACGGCCGGGTGATCCACAAGACATTATTTTGGCTAAGACCATACTAGGGTTTTCTGACTTTATTGTGGAAGACAAACCCGATTTGGTCTTGATACATGGCGACCGGGTTGAAGCGCTGGCCTGCGCCCTTGTCTGCGCTACAAACTACGTCAGGTGCGCTCATATTGAGGGTGGGGAAGTCTCTGGAACTATTGATGAAATCCTGCGCCATTGCAATTCAAAGCTAGCCTATTGTCATTTTGTAAGCTCGAAAACAGCAGGCAGACGGGTTCAAACACTGGGGGAAGCCGCAGATTCGATCCACATCATAGGTTCGCCAGAGCTTGATATCCACGCACAGCCATCAGGATTTTTGCTACAAGATGTGTTGGATCACTATGAAATTTCAAAATCTGACTACGGTATTTGCATCCTGCACCCAGTCACTTCAGAAGCCGATGACATGGGCCGACAAGCCAAAGATCTATTTCACGCTTTGCAGCGAAGTGGCAAATACTTCGTTGTCATCAAGCCCAATAATGACCCAGGTTCCGAAGGCATTTTGTCAGTGATCAACACACTTCCTGAGACACAGTTCAAAGTCATTCCATCCATGCGCTTCGGGCGCTTCTCAGAGTTACTGCGCAACGCAGCCTGCATTTTAGGTAATTCCTCCTCAGGTGTGCGCGAGGCCCCCTTTCTTGGTATTCCTTCGTTGGATGTGGGGTCACGGCAAACCGACCGAGCCTTCAGCGTCTCCATATCTAAGCTGGCAGCAGAAGATACCAACGGCATCCTAGATTTTATAGCCACCAACTGGGACAAATACTATGAGCGTCAGACGGAATTTGGTGATGGGAATGCCACGCAAAAGTTTATTGACCTACTAAAGTCCGACACGTTTTGGCAGCGTTCAATGCAAAAGAAATTCCATGACGTTTCATCGTAATCTTGCGGAAACTGCGAGCCTTGGCCTATACAGAGCTATCACCACTCTAATTGAACCATTTCTGGGCCAGCATCTAAAAAAACGGCTACAACGCGGCAAAGAACACCCCAGCCGGTGGCGCGAAAAACAAGGATTTTCTGTCACAGCGCGGCCAAACGGCAAGCTCATCTGGCTCAATGCCGTGGGCCTAGGGGAAGTTATGGCACTGCGCGGCCTTATAATAGCTCTACATAATCGCGATCCAGAGCTTAAGTTTCTAGTAACCTCCTCGACATTAGTATCCGCCGAGACCTTTGCCAAAAACTTGCCGCCAAATACCCTACACCAATTCCTACCACTCGACAGCCCAGCTTACACACGGCGTTTTTTAGACCATTGGAAGCCCAACCTTGCACTTTGGTCAGAACAAGATATTTGGCCCGGGCTAGTGTTCCAAACATCACACAGGAATATCCCACAAGCACTGGTTAATGTGCGTATTAGCAGGACATCGTTTCGCAATAAAACCTTTGTGCAGGCATTGTTTCGCGCCACATATAAAAATTTCTCCTTGATTTCAGCGCAGGAGTCGCAGACAGCAATTGCACTCAAAACACTTGCGATGCGCGAAGACATTCAGATTGATGGCGCTCTAAAGCCCCATTGTCCACCATTGTTTGTCGATCCCAAAAGGCAGGCAGAATTTTCTACTTCCACCATTGGAAGATCCATTTGGCTTGCAGCCTCCTGTCATCCAGAAGATGAAGATCTGGCCCTTAAAGCCCAACGCTTACTGTTGGCCAAAGGCGCTAATCCTCTGCTAATCTTGGCACCACGTTATCCTAGCCGAACTGATGATATACTTAAAAAGCTTAACGGATTAAGCGTTAGAGTACATAGCCGCGGCGAATTACCAACAGCTGAAACACAAATTTACCTTGCGGACTCTTTCGCTGAAATGGGCCTTTGGTATGCAAGTTCAGAGCAAGCCCTCATCGGCGGCACTTTCAGCGCGGTTGAGGGCCACAATCCTTGGGAAGCTTTGCAGCTTGGCTGCGGAGTTATGCACGGACCACGAGTGGGAAATTTTGCAACTGACTTTGAACTTCTCCGACAAGCAAATGCTTGTTTTGCGGTCCACAATGCTGAAGATATAGTCGCACACATCACATCCCCACCCACACGTGGACTTGAGCGCTTTGAACGCCTACAACATGCCAACCGGTCCAAAATAAGCAATCTTACAGATCAGCTGCTTAAATTAATTCGGGCGTAGTCAAGAAGCGAGCTTATTGTGGCGCAACACCAAGTCTTCCCATGCTTAAATGTCCGTATGATGCTGGCTTTGTACCGGTTAATCTGGTTGGTTTGTATGCCTGTTATCCTGATTTACCTATATCTTCGAAGCCGTCGTGAGCCAGAATATTTCAAATTTCTTGATGAACGTTTTGGCCATCATAAGCTGCGCAAAAACACCCATATTTGGATTCATGCTGTTTCCTTGGGTGAGGTCCGCTCCGCCGCTCCATTGATTGCGCATCTATTAAAAGGTCACTTACCAATTGTCACCACGCATTTCACTCCAGCTGGACGGCGCGAGGTTGCGCGTTTATTTCCGTCAGCCATAGCAAACGGGCGGCTGACGGCCTGCTATATCCCCTTTGATTATGACGCCGCTTTTAAAAGATTTTTCAAAGCCTTCTCCCCAGCTTATGGTCTCGTAATGGAGGTTGAGTTCTGGCCAGGCATGATTATGAGCTGCCGCAAACGCGGGGTGCCATTGTTTTTATGTAATGGTCAATATCCAAGTAAGAGTTTTGAGCGGGACAAATCACGTTTCTTTTCCAGAGCGAAGGTTGTCTGTGGCTTTGCCGGTGTGATGGTAAAGTCACAGCTACAAGCGGATCGGTTTCGCGAACTTGGCGTAAAGAAAATAGCCGTGACCGGTGAAATGCGCTTCGAACAACCCATTCCGCAAGATCACCTCGACGCTGCCCATAACCTGCGCACCACAGCTTTTGCAGAACGTTCTGTAATCACACTAGCCAGCGTTGTGGAGGGGGAGGACGACAGGTTTTTAGAATTGATAGCAGCAATACGAACTCATTTCGCAAACCAAAAAAAATCTGCCCCACTCTTCATCTACGTACCACGCGCACCCGATCGCTTTGAACTGGTAGCAGATATGATCGAAAAACGTGGCTTAAGATATGCAAGGCGAAGCGAATGGCTCAATTCTGCTTTACACCCGCAAACTGAAAGTACGATGGGCACGTTTGACATCCTGCTTGGAGACAGTATTGGGGAAATGTATTTTTATCTAGAGCTCTGTGATCTCGCAATTGTCGGCGGTGGCTTTAGCCCTAAAGGCTCACACAATATCGCTGAACCTATCTGCCTCAAAAAACCAGTCATCATTGGACCTAATGATTATACAATCGAATTTCCTGCGCACGAGGCCATTGCTGCCGGAGTTTGCCTCAGGATGGATTTTGACGAACTCACAGAGAGATTGACCCAAAGCCCACTGCAATTCACCACCAAGGGCAAGCTCGAAATCTTTCTAAGCAGCGTCGGAGGTGGGACTATCAAAACCATTGCCGCACTGGAAAAATTTCTTCCGCCTACCAGCCACTAAAACCGCCATCCACATTGACCATTTGACCAGTCATATATCCAGCACCTTCTGAGCATAAAAACATCATCACATCAGCAATTTCTTGCGGCTCGGCCATGCGCCCTGCCATAATTAACTTGCTCACACGGCTTTGAAACTCATCGGAATGTCCGTTGAATACTGCACCCGGAGTAATGGTGTTGACCGTACAGCCACGGTCAGCCCAATAGCCCGCCAACCAAAGTGTGAGCCCATGAATACCAGCTTTTGTACTAGAATAGGCGGAAAATGATTTAAAAGGCATGTCTTTATAGATATCGTGATGTGGACCGTTCAACGCATACATGGATGCCACATTGATCAAAGCAGCCGGATAGCGGCCCACAATATCAATATCCATTTGGCGTGCAATCAAAAATGCACCAGTAAGATTAACCCGAATGGTCTTCTCCCAATCTTCCAAAGAGGTATTGGCAAAATCAGGGAAGCTTTTGCCAACTCCCATCAACATTTCCCCAGTGATGGCAGCATTGTTGAGCACCACATTGGGTTGATGGCCATCTGCAGCAACTCGTTTGAAAATCTCTTTGACTTGATCTTCATCGCTCACATCCAAATCGTAAAATGCAAAATTATGGTTTTCGCCAAAAGATTCTTGCAATGCATCAGCTCGCGCACCAACAAGATCAGTCGCCACGACTCGGGCACCAACTTGTAACATATTGCGAACATAGGTGGTACCAAGCACCCCACCAGATCCAGTAATGAAAATAGTTCGACTATCCAAAGCTTTAGTCACGATCTTGATCCTTCATTAGAAATTCAACGATTTTAAAATCTAGCTCACTGTCGACATCCACGCAGCGTTCGGATGGCATCAAAAATGGCAAAACACGACCTTCAAACAGCGAGGTGGCTGATTTCAAATATGCAGGATCCAACACATAGGTGGATGCGGCATGCTCGTAGACCACCGGTGCTTGCTGGCGCGCAACCACATGGTTGGCCAAGGGTTTACTGACACGCAACGCTCCAGCTTCATCTGGTTCAACTAGATTAAAGTAGGGATTCTTACGCGCAACACAGCATGACATCAGCATATCCGGGCGTTCAGCCTCAAATTGATCAAGAGCCTCATCAACGTCACTATCCCAGCGAAGGGGTGAGGTGCAATCAAGATCCAAAAAAACTGATGCCAGACCAAGTTTGGCCTCCGTGACGGCCAATGAATGCTGCCAGACTGTCCATTTTGAGGCTATATCCGTGCATAACTCAGGCGGTCGCATGCCAATATCAAGCGTGTCTTTGGTACAGGCATGATGATAAATCTCGTCGTCATCCGTCGACACGATCACTACATCAATCCTTGGATTCCCAAGTAATTGATCCAATGACCAATCGATCATGGGTTTACCATGCAGCCTACGAAAGTTTTTGCCCGGGACGCCCTTGCTACCTTTTCGAGCACCAATATGTCCAACAATCATTATAAATCCGCCCTTACTGTACCCATAAATTTTCTTTGCTCCCAAGCCTGAGCAATCAAACTACAACTGCCGCGCACAAGATCCATTCTGGGCATATCTAAGCATATCTCATCGCCCGAACCTTCCACCAAAATCGTAAAATCGTACATTATATCCATAAACATCGCATTCCGTTCCAGAGTAAACCGATGCTCAGTAACATCCACGGCCGTAGATACTATGACGGAGTTGCTCACGTAGTTGAATGCCACATTTTGCGTACGGCCAATTAAACTGCCAGAGCGGATTAAAACCGGCGATAGGTAGTCCATCGCCACCGTAGCCACAGCCCCAGTAGGCGAACTCAACGACAGGGTTGAGGCAAAATCGACCCCGGGAAAGCGCTCATCCCCAATAGATGTAACTGCAGAAACCTCCAGAGATGGACAAATCATGCGCGCCAAATCTACCTCATGACACAGGTCCAGCAAAACCCCGCCCCCTTTGGCGCGGGCGGCGTAGCTTTTAGGAAATGACCAATTCTCACGCCATTGGCGCACATCATGACCAACTTCAAAATGTAATCTGAAAAAGTCACTGCCGTCTAATTCAGACAAAAATTTAGTGAGTGGGTGGTAGCGCAACATAAAACCCACCATAGATCGTTTCTGCAAAGACATCTCGATACCATAGATCACGTCAACGTCACTTTGCGTAAAGGCCAGTGGTTTTTCAATATACATAGGCACGTTGGAAGCTGCACACATCTCCACCAGCTCAGACCGCACATCCGTGGCAGTGGCAATTATGACAGCCGCTTGACCATCACAGAGCGCTATATTTCTAGAAAATACCTCAGTATCAAAGCCCCGCCAAGCAAAATGCACAACTGTTTTTCCAAGATTTTGCAAATTGGCTGCGTGACGGCGGCCAATAGACCCGCTGCCAACAACAAAATATGTCCAAGCCATGCCGTTGACCCCAATCCAAAGCAGTCGAAAATAATAAAGCACCGGTGGATAACACCGAAACCCACCAAACACTCTTACAGCCAATGCGGCTCTTAGGCTATAGAGTTGTAAGCGGCAGAGCGCTATTCTTACACTTTACTGGTGTGGGTCAGTCAGAGCCGAACAGATCCCGGGTAAAGACTTTATCAGCAACATCGGCGATTTCAGGCGCAGTGCGGTTGGCTATAATAACATCCGCTTCAGCTTTAAAAGCGTTGAGATCTCCAACCAACCGCGAGTTTAGGAATGTCGTATTCTCTATGGTAGGTTCATAGATGATCACCTCAACGCCATTGGCTTTGAGCCGTTTCATAATGCTTTGAATTGAGGACTGGCGAAAGTTGTCAGAGCCCGCTTTCATCACTAGTCGGAAAACTCCTACAATTTTAGGTTTTTTCATCAAAATCTGTTCGGCCAGAAAATCTTTACGGGTGCTGTTAGCATCCACAATGGCTTGAATAAGGTTTTGTGGTACTTGGCTAAAATTGGCCAAGAGCTGCTTGGTGTCCTTGGGCAGGCAATAACCTCCATATCCAAAGGACGGGTTATTGTAATGCACGCCAATACGCGGATCGAGCCCCACAGCTTCGATAATCTGTCGCGCGTCCATGTCCCCCGAAAGGGAGAAGCTATCTAACTCATTGAAGAAGGCAACGCGCATGGCCAGATAGGTATTAGCGAATAATTTGGTCGCTTCGGCTTCTCGGGCATCTGTATAAAGAATTGGCACATCAGTTTCATGCGATGCCTCCAAGAGCATTTTAGCGAACACTTCCGCTCTTTTTGAACGTTCCCCTACAATGATCCTTGACGGATGTAGATTGTCGTAAAGGGCCCTACCTTCGCGCAGAAATTCCGGTGAGAATATAACCTGTTCGGTACCCAGTTCAGCGCGCACTTGATTAACAAACCCAACAGGAATGGTCGATCTGATGACAATAACAGCCCCAGGATTAACCCTCGTTATATCAGCGATGACCGACACTACAGATGAAGTATCAAAAGAGTTTGTCGCAGCGTCATAATTTGTGGGCGTAGCTACAATCACATAATCTGCGCCCACATAGGCGGCCTCAGGTGCAAGCGTTGCGGTCAAATTGAGATCATGGCTGCTCAGAAATTCCTCAAGTTCGGGATCCGAAATCGGAGATCTCCGGTTGTTAACCATTGCAACTCGCTCGGAATCTACATCAACGGCATACACCTCGTTTTCTTGAGCCAAAAGTACCGCGTTGGTCAAACCAACGTAGCCAAGCCCTACAACTACTATTTTCAATTTAATCCCCTAGCTCTGCGCACAAATATCAGCCTTCAGCCATGTCTTGGAGAAATGCAGTGATATGCGTGTCCAAAGAGTGCTTTTGTGTCCAGCCCAGCTCTTTAATTTTAGCAGTGCGCAGCTCACCCCCCATCCGATTAGCAGGATTGGCACTCTGGAATTCTGGTTCACAGCCAAACATGCTACAGACGTCAATAATAGAATGGGGCTCATCAGCACCAATCCCATAGCCATCGCCAGCTCCCATGCAGGCGGCTAACAAAACCCCATCCGTAATATCGTCAACATGAGTGAAATTGCGCCTCTGTGTCCCCGGGTTAGTAACTGGCAGTGCCGTAGCACCTTTAAAGACTAGCTCCTTAAACTTACCAATTACAGTTGAATATTTGCCATTCCGCAATTCACGGCCACCGTAAACATTGTAAAAATATACAATTGTGAATGGCAAATTGTACCATTTCGAAAAATCAATCAACAATTCCGTGTTAAGCGATTTAGCAGCCGTATAGGGAGACAAATGCCGCCCAGCCCCATTTTCTGCAAACTTGGTACTAGAACCAGAATATATTAACTTAGCCCCAGAAAGTTGCCAAAACTGGAGCAACGCGGCGAAGGACTTATAAATGTTTGAAAGAGCAACGTGCGGCTCATCTAAACTTTGTTCGACTCGGCTATACTCGCCAAAATGGAATATGTAATCGAACTTTTGGGTGCCAAAAATTTCTACTATATCGTTAACTTCACCCTCGACATATATTACACCTTCTATGTGATTTCCTTTACGTCCAGAAAGATAATTATCTAAGCAAACAACTTCCTGAGATCCAAGCACAAGCTTCTGAGCCAAATGAGAACCCACAAACCCAGCACCGCCCGTAATAAGAACTCTTTTCGCGCGGAACAGCTCAATTATTGGATCCGCTTTCACTTTTACCACCTCTTAGTTTGCAGGCTGGACCAGCTCATTATTAACATTAACGTTTTTTAAGTAAGTAGAAACCAAATGCCTCCTACCTCAATATAACATCACTTTGAGCTTTTTGCTAAATACTATGCGTTGCCCAAAGTCCATTCCAACAATGAAAAAAGCAATTGCCAGCATCAATTACTCCAACCTAATTTGCGCCGCGGGCAGGTTTGCGGTGACTTCCGCGAGGGCGGGTACCGCGATCAGCGAGGCGTTACGCAAGCAGGGGACGAGGCCGATCGGGCCTTGGACGCGCCCACAATACGCAGCGCTGAGTCCTGCGTCTGCAAGCCGTTGCAGGCGGATCTCTTGGGTTTTGCGGCTGCGCAAGGCGCCGATAAAAAACGGCTCCAATGTGGCGGCGTGCATCAGCAGATTTTGCTCCCATTCATGGTCGTGAAACAACAACAGCACCGCCGTATGAGCATCTACCGGCATCTGCATCGGCGCCTATGGCGTGGTCATCGGCTGGCAGCTTTTCGGCGCCAAATACCCGAGGCTGTCAATATCATCGCTGTCAGGTGAGGCAATGTGCAGCTCAAAATCCATATGCGCCGCAAG